>Ga0256826_1000172_pt1 | contig 35327 bp, 27 predicted proteins | sample CV79metaG_FD_185975 | JGI IMG/M metagenome (GOLD analysis project Ga0256826, IMG submission 185975) | Hydrothermal vent microbial communities from East Pacific Rise, Pacific Ocean - CV79 | ecosystem: Environmental > Aquatic > Marine > Hydrothermal vents | place: Pacific Ocean: East Pacific Rise...
CTTTTTTAAGGTCACCCATTGAAATTGTTGCCATCTATACAACTCCTAATTTTTTTTTGATATTATATCCTTTGATTAATATTACATTGTTTAATGGTTTACTATTTACTGTTATGCTTACATCAAAATTAAATAAAGGTATTAAATGCAAAAAATATTTAAGGTATTCACGCTTTTGCTTGTTTCTTTTTCTTTCTCTCAAGCGGGGAACATTGACTCTTCTATCGTAAAAATTTATACTGTTTCTAAAACGACCAATTATATGGAGCCATGGAACTCTTCTGTTGAACGTTCAAGTGGTTCAGGAAGTATTATCTCTGGAAACCGTATTTTAACAAACGCTCATGTGGTGGCTAATGAAACTTTTTTAGAGGTTAAGAAATATGGAGATACTAAGCGTTATCAAGCAAAGGTATTAGAGGTCTCACATGATGTGGATTTAGCTCTTTTAGAGGTAGAAGACAAAGATTTTTTTAAAGATACTGTACCTTTAACGTTTGGAAAACTACCAAAGATGCAAGATAAAGTGACGGTTTATGGTTACCCAATGGGAGGAAATACGATAAGTGTCAGTACAGGAATTGTATCTAGAATTGAACATAATAGATACGTGCATAGTGGACAACGTTTTTTATCTATTCAAATAGATGCAGCCATTAATCCAGGGAATTCGGGTGGTCCAACTATCTCTAATGGTAAGGTTGTAGGTGTGGTTATGCAGGGAATTACAATGTCTCAAAATATTGGATACATGGTACCTGTTGATATTATTCAGCATTTCTTAAAAGATGTAGCTGATGGAAAGCATGATGGTTTTCCTAAATTAGGGATTATGACCGACAATATTGAAAACCCAACGCTGAAAGAGTACTACCATTTAGGCAAAGATGAAGGGGGTATTTTAGTTGTCGATATAGTCTATAACTCTATTTTAAAAGATGTTCTAAAAAAAGAGGATATTATTACAGCAATTGATGGTTATAAAATAGAGAATGATGGAACAGTTGAATTTAGACATAAGCAGTATACGCATTTTAAATATGCTGTAGATATTCATCAATATGGAGATAAAATCTCTTTGGAAGTACTTCGTAATGGCAAGAAAATAACGTTAAATGCTACCCTACCTAAAACATCCAGTGAGGAACAATCCCACTATGCTATTTTAGAATACGATAAAATGCCAAGTTATTTTATGTTGGGTGGTTATATTTTTTCTCCTTTAACACAAAATCTTTTAAATGCATCAATGAGTCCTGTTTTACCATTAAGATATAACGCAACAAAGTTTCCAACAAAAGAGAAGCAACAATTGGTAGTTCTTTTAAAAGTATTGGCATCGGAACACAGTCGTGGAGATTATGGTATAACTCTTTGGTACATTGAAAAAGCTAACGGTAAAACATTTAAGAATTTTAAAGAGTTTTATACGTTGATCATGAATACAAAAGATAAGTATGTAGTTCTTGAAGATGAAGATGGGGCTAAAGTTGTTATTAATAAAGAAAAAGCATTAAAATTAGAGAAAGATATACTGCAACGTTACAGTATTAAAGCCAATAAGTCAGATGATTTAATTTAATGTTCTGTAGAGACAAGGCATTGCCTTGTCTAAAATAGAGTAGACTCTATCTTACAAACTCAAATGGGTTTTCCACTACATTTTTTCTATCTACAATGTATGGAATAAGAGCAGTTTGTCTTGCTCTTTTAATTGCTACGGTTACTAACTCTTGGTGTCTTTTACAGTTACCAGTAAGTCTTCTTGGCATAATTTTAAATCTTTCGCTCAATGAGAACTTTAATAGACTTAAATCTTTATAGTCAATGAAATCTACTTTCATTTCACAGTATTTACAATATCTTTTTTTGAACTTTCTTCTTTCTGCCATGGTTATCTCCTAAAATGGTATCTCGTCATCATCGATGTCGATTTCTGGGACAGACGGCTGTTGTTGCTGTGGAGCAGAGTAAGATGGTTGTTGAGTTGGTGTTTGTGGTTGTCCATAACCACCACTCTGTTGTTGAGGCTGACCATAACTTGGTTGTTGCTGTTGAACAGGTTGTTGTTGTGGTTGTCCATAACTATTGTTGTTATTGTTGTATCCACCACTGTTCATCGCTTGATTGTTATTTCCATAAGAATTTTGTGGTTGTTGCTGTTGCTGACCACCATAATTGTTTTGGCTTGGTTGGCTTCCATATCCATTGTCGTTGTTAGGTCTCATACTGTCTGCTTTACTATCTAGCATCTGTAAGTTCTCTACGGTAATGGCATGTTTACTTCGTTTACTTCCATCTTGTGCTGTCCATTGTTGAAAAACAAGTCGTCCATCTACTAAAACTTTGCTCCCCTTACGAAGGTATTGGTTTGCAATTTCTGCTGTACGTCCAAAAAATGTTAGGTCGATAAACATAACTTCATCTTTTTGCTCTCCAGTTTGGGTTTTCCACTTTCGGCTTGTTGCAATACCAACATTACCAATAGCACTTCCACTCTGTGAGTATCTTATCTCAACATCTCTTGTAAGGTTTCCTACCAATACTACTTTGTTATACATGGGGTTCTCCTAAGGTTTTACGCTTCTGTTGTTTCTGCTGGTGCTTCTACTGCTTCTGGAGCAGACTCTTCAACTTTTACAGCTACAGCTGCAACAAGTTTATTAAATTGAGCAACTTCTTTTTTCTTAGTATATCTTACTGTTAAGTATTTAATTACCTCTTCATTGAACTTCAAGTTTCTTTCAAGTTCGTTGATTACAGTACCTTCAGCTTTAAAGTAAACGATTGTGTATACACCACGCTCATTTTTTTCAACAGGGTATGCAAGTTTTCTCATTCCCATATTATTAGTAGCAAGAATTTCAGCACCTTCACGTACAAGAATCGCTTCGATTTTTGCAATGTTTGCTGCTGTCTCTTCATCTGTAAGTGTAGGTTTAAGTACATACAGTGTTTCGTAGTTGTTCATTGTGTTCCTTTTGGTTTAATAGCCCATTTCAATTAGTCAAGTGACTATCCAAAAAATGAGCAAGAATTTTGGAAGCCGTATATTATCACAAAAACTATTATTTTCTACTAAAAGGATTTATATTATTTGATTTATATTTTTATGATTGTAGAAAAGTAGAAGAAAAATGATTTTATATATAAAAATAAACTTAATCTATATAATTATAATATATAATATATGTATATTTCAAAAAGGTAATAATTTATGAAAAAAGAAGTAACCTATACCATGCCAAATAAATTTTTAAATCCATCTAAAGCAATCTTTTCATTGATATACATCACTCTATTAATAAGTTCTATATATATGTTTGTCAAGAGTTACAACTACTATAACTATTTGAATAATTCACCTCAGTACCAAGAGTATATAGAGACAATTAAAAATATTGATGCTGTTAATAAACTTTTTTTGGTAGAAGATATTTCTCTAAGAAAAGAGGAACAGATTATGATTATGATTGTCTCTTCTATGGTTCTGTTGGTCTCTCTTTTAATGCTTATTCGAATAGGTTATATTTTTAAATCAATTCAGTTGAAAAGAAGAAGATTAGAGATTTTATTAGAGGATATAGAACACTACCCCAACAAAGAAAAAATAATAGAGTTTAAACAGATTATTAAAAATAGGGAGTCTGCTGAAATTTATGCCTTTATGTCTGAGATGATTCAAGAGTTACAAGAGAGTAAAGATATGGCAGATAGAGCAAACGAGACAAAAAGTCTTTTTTTAGCCAATATGTCTCATGAAATTCGTACCCCTCTTAATGGCATAGTAGGTTTTACAAAATTTCTAAAATCCACAAATTTAAATCGAGAACAGGATGAGTTTGTTCAAATTATTAGAAAAAGTTCTGAAGATTTGCTCTCAATTATTAATGATATTTTAGATATTTCAAAGATAGAGAATGGAAATCTTACGATTGAAGAGGTCTTTTTTAATCCAATGGAGGAGTTTGAGAGTGTTATTGAATCCTACTCTGCTATTGCTTCTAAAAAAGATGTAGATTTCTCTTTATGGATTGACCCTATTTTTTCTTCAAAACTTTTAAGAAGTGATCCTGGAAAGATAAAGCAAGTTCTTATCAATCTTATCTCTAATGCACTTAAATTTACCGATGAAAAAGGAACAATAGATGTTCTTATTGAGGCTATTCCTACAGAAAATGATAAAGAGATAGGTGTTAAATTCTCTGTAAAAGATACAGGTATTGGTATCTCTAAAGAGAATGAATCAAAAGTCTTTGAAGCCTTTACTCAAGCAGATAGTAGTACCAGTCGTAAGTATGGTGGAACAGGTCTTGGTTTAACCATCTCTTCGAGTTTGGTGAATGCTTTGGGTGGTGCTTTATTGGTAGATAGTATGGTGGGAGAGGGCTCAACCTTCTCTTTTAGTTTAACTTTGTCTCAACAGAATATTCAAAGAGCTAAAAAAGAGAAAAATTTGCGTATTGCTATTTATGCTCCAGAGGATGTACAACAAAAAGATTCAGACCACTATTTAGAAGATTATCTTCTCTCTTATAATGACTGTTCTATTGTACGTTTTAAGACCTTTGAAGAGTGTCTAAATGCTTCTGATAAACTTTTTGATCTTCTCTATATCCATTATGATAAGATTAATAAAAAAGAGTTTCAACAGATTGAGCAACATCATCGTTCTCACTCTAATATTGTTCTTGTTGCAAAGTTAAATAAACATGCTGAGGTTCAAGAGTTAAAATTAGATTTTGCACAGGTGTTGTATGAACCAATTACTTTCTCAAAAGTTGAAAAATCTTTAACCGCTTTAGTTCCAAAAAAGAGGGTAAGCTCAAAAAAAGGAAATTCAAAAAAGAGTGATAAACTTTTTAATAATATTCATGCACTGATTGTAGAGGATAATCCTATTAATCAAAAGATGATTCAGCATACATTGAAAAATATGGGAATAAGTTCCGAGTGTGCCAATAATGGACAAGAGGGGTTTGATGCCTATACACTTAATAGTGAACTCTATGATGTGATTTTTATGGATATTCAGATGCCTGTAATGAATGGTGTTGATGCTACGAAAAAGATTTTAGCCTATGAGAAAAATAGAGTATTAACACATACTCCTATTATTGCAGTTACAGCGAATGCTTTAAAAGGAGATAGAGAACGTTTTTTAGAGGAGGGTATGGATGAGTATGTCTCTAAGCCTATTGATTTAAATAAGTTTATTACTGTATTGAAAATATTCTTTCCTCAACCGATTGAAGAGGAGGAAGATTCTGAAAAAAAAGATATACTTCTTTATAAACAGACAACTACAGAGGCAAAAATCATCTCTGCTATTTTAAATAAATTGGATTATAGTGTGGATATAGCAGAGGATATAGAGGAGCTTAAAAAGATTATTGATATAAAATCTTATAAATGTATTCTCTTGGATAGAACACATAATGAACTCTTGCACAGTGATGTAACAGCACAGATAAAATCTAAAAATATTCCAAGTCTTCTCTTTGTTGATGCAAAAAGTAGTGTTGCTCCAAGTGATGAAGAGAATTATACCTTTGTCTCTAATAATATAACTGATTATTTAAGTATTAAAGAGAAAGTGGATTATATGATAGGTTTGGATCAAGCTTCGTAATCTATAAAAAGCTTTGAATCTTACTCAATGCTCCATATAAAAGGAGTTCTCTGTTTGCACCAGAACTCTTTTTCATCTTCAGTTCTACATTTAAAAGGTGTTCAAATATTTGAAGTAGAGAGGGACTCTTGATTTTTAGTGCCAAGTTCCCTTTTTGCTCCTCTATCTGTTTGGGTAATTTGTAACCTAAAATAGCTTTGGAGTCGATTGTCCCATGTAGTTTAATATAACTATGGAAGAGAAAAATTTGATTAACAAAGAATTGTGTTGAACGGAGTATTGAAAATTCATCTTCTCCTAATTCAAGTAGTTTACTTATGGTTTCTATAATGGGTTTTTTCTCAAATATATCAATTAGAAGTTGTTCTATAACCAGAGGTGCAGTCGAGTATACCAATCTATCAATATCTTTTGAGTTAACTTTTCCCTCTAAAATAGCCAATTTATTAAGTTCGTTAAGACAAAGGGTTAGATTGTTATTTAGCAGAAGCATAAGGTGTTGTAAGGCATAGTAGTCAATATCAAGTGCAATACTTTGTGCTTTTTTTTGTAATATAGCTATGCTTTCACGAATATTAGGTTCAAAAACTCTTAGCCAATTTGCACCTTTTTTAGGAGAGAACACAGATTGTAAACTTTTTGCATCTGTGGCTTTTCCTTGGTAGTTAAATAGTAAAAAATTATCAGGACTCTTTGCTACCAATGCTATTAATAATTCCAACTCTTTTTTAGGAATTTTTTTATCTCTTTTGATGATAAGAAGATTAATTCCTCCAAAAAGTGAACTTTGTGAAAGATAAGATTTTGCTCGTTCAAAAGAGTACTCTTCAAAATAGAGTGTTAGTAGTGAATCAGAAGCGTTGGTAATGTTAATATAGTGTTGAAGATAACTGTTTATAAGATGAGAATTTTCACCATAAAAAAGCATGGCTCTAGGAGGAGTGCTACGAAGTAGGTTTTCAAATTCTCTTTGATACATGATTCTTTAACCTTCTTTTTTTAATAGTTATTGAATTATAGCAGATTTAAACATAAGATTAGTCCAAATAAACAAGCGAAAACTTATTAGGTTATTGAGCTTATAAATTATTTATATATAAATAAACGATTAAGTTTATATATTATAAATAAAAGATAAAATTTAGCTTATTATTCGTATATAGGGGTTGTTATGAACAAGATGTGGCAAGAGAGACGTTTAGAGGTTATTACACTATTTATTTTCGCTTTATTGGTAGCGACTTCGCTTCTTATTCTTTATACTTCCTATACCAATTATCTTAATATTTCTAATTCAAATGAAGCATTTATGCATCAAATTATTATGTTTATTTCAGCATTTATTCTCTCTATCTCTCTTTTGTTGGTTTTTTTAAAAAGAGACTATTTTTTTATGGAGAATCATGATAATACTCAAGGATTAGCAAATCTTCTCGAAGAGATTAAATACTCTTCTGATTCAATTAAAATAAAAAAGTTTAAGAAGATGCTTAAAGAGAAAAATCATTCTGAGATTTATGCTCTTATTTCTGATATGATTAATGAATTACAAGAGAGTAAAAAGATGGCAGATGATGCCAATGAGACAAAGAGTCTCTTTCTCTCTAATGTCTCTCATGAAATTCGTACACCAATTAATGGAATTGTTGGTTTTACAAAAATTTTGTCTTCTACAAAATTGGATATAGAGCAGAGTGAGTTTGTCAATACTATTCGTAAAAGTTCAGAAGATTTATTGGGTATTGTTGAAAATATTTTAGATGTTTCTAAAATTGAAAATGGCTCAATTGAATTAGAAAAAAGTTATTTTAATCTTGTTGATGAGTTTGAAAATCTTAGTGATATTTATGCGCTTGATGCTTCTAAAAAAGGGATTGACTTCTCATTATGGATTGACCCATCTTTCTCTTCTGTGTTGGTTGAGAGTGATTCTGAAAAGATAAAACAGATTTTAATGAATCTTATCTCTAATGCAATTAAGTTTACCAAAGCAAAAGGTTCTGTTAATGTCTCAATTCAGAAAATAAAACAGAAAGAGCATACTTTATCGGTTCGATTTCTTGTTAACGATACTGGTATTGGAATTAGCGAAGAGCAACAGACAAAAGTTTTTTATGCGTTCACACAAGCAGATAACTCTAGTACACGAGCTTATGGAGGTACTGGATTAGGATTAACCATCTCTAACGCATGGGTTCAGATGTTGGGGGGGCAATTACAATTAGAGAGTATCGAGGGAGAGGGGTCAACACTCTCTTTTGTTTTAGAATTTAATCAAAAAGATATTTTGGTTGAGGACTCTATTGAACCTCTTCATGTGGCACTTTATACTCCTTTTGATGCTCAAGGTAAGATTGCAAATCAGCATCTTAAAGATTATCTTTCTCATATGCAAATAGCCTCTATAACCTATTTTAACTCTTTTGTCGAGTGTAAAGATGCGAAAGTAGATGAGATTGATATTCTTTATGTTCATTATCATGAGATTAATAAAATAGAGCTACAGAGGGTTGTTGCACAATATAGTAACAATACTCAAATTGTACTTTTAACCAAGCTGGATAATCGATTTAAAGTTTTAGATATAGCCCCAATCTTTTCTCAAATAGTCTATGAACCTATAACCTGTTCAAAGGTTAAAAAGTCTATAGAGATTTCTGCTAGAAATCGAAAAGCTTTCTCGCAAGGGAGTAGTGAAAAACTTTTTAATTTAAAAGCATTGGTTGTTGAAGATAACAAGGTAAATCAAAATTTAATTATTCATACCCTTAAAAATATTGGAATAGATTCTGACTCAGCAGAGAATGGAGAGATGGCAATAGAGATGTTTAAAAAACAGCGTTATGATATAGTCTTTATGGATATTCAGATGCCTGTTATGAATGGTGTGATTGCTACAAAAGAGATTTTAAAATATGAAAAGTTAGAAAAATTAGACCATACACCTATTATTGCTGTTACAACCAATACTTTAAAAGGTGATAGAGAACGTTATCTTGATGCTGGGATGGATGAGTACATACCAAAACCAATTGGTTTGCAAAAATTTATAAATGTGGTTAAACAGTTTTATGGTACAGAGTTAACACATAAACCAAAATATCAAATTATGGACAGAGAAGAACAGCGTATATTACTCTATCGAGAAAGTCCTACCGAAGCTAAAATTATGACCAATATGCTTTATGATTTGGGTTATCATGTAGATGTTGCAAAAAATAGAATAAACTGTAGTGCAATGCTTAGTGAAAAAGAGTATGATGCTCTATTGTTAGATAGAACAGATAATGACAGTCTTGAAAGCATGTTAATGGATAAAATTTATGATAAAAAGATAGAGACATTGCTTTTTATTGATGAACATACAGAGCTATCTACTTCGGATTTAAACTCTTATATTCATCTAATTAATAGATTTTCTGATTTTGTTGATGTTCAAGAGAAGCTAGAGAAAATGTTAAAGGGCTAAATAACACCCTTTAATCTATAATAATATTTGTAATTCTGTCAATTTTTTCTAAATATCCATTAAAATTTAGAGAGGTTACAGCTGTTCGACCCAATGCAAAATGGCGTGATGAACTACCCCATACGGTATGTATTATAAAAGGTTCACCAAGGTAGTTTCCAATATAGAGAACAATATGACCTTTTAAGTGTAAAATAGTAATTCCTGCTTTTGCAGAGTTGTTGAGTTGTTGTACTCTTGGCAGTTTATCGAAACTATTTAAATTTATTTTTGCATATCCCACACTGCTTTGTGATGCAGAATTTCTAGGAAGATGTAAGCCTGTTGTTGCGTATATCTCTTGAATAAACTTAGAGCAGTCTTGTTCTCCAAACATTCCACCCCACCCATAGGGTTGATGTAAAAATTTAAAAGCTTGAGTTAAAATATTTTGTTGAGTATACTCTAAATAGCCTATATGTATATCACTCTTTTTAACGGTTGCATTCGAGAATATTAATTTCCCATTTTCACTATTCTTTGTTGGAATCGATACCATCATCATATTGTCTACTGTTAAAAGATAAGGTATTTTTACACCCATACGCATATAGTCATGATAGATTCCTTTGATTAAAACAGGTGTTTTACTTGCTGTTGTAACTAAGAATTTTTTAGAAGCCAAGTAGTCAGATATTTCATCTCTTTCTCCAAATGCAATATCTTGGTCACGAACCCAACCAGAACTTGTAGGAGCAATACCATAGTGCCAAGCTCCATCTTTACTTGTGTGTAAAATTGCAATAGGGGTAGCAATATCTAATGCAGAGTTTTGATTTCTGTCAAAATAAATCTGATTTTTTCTTTTTAACATCACCTCTTCAGTTGGAATGATTTTTTGATTTGTATATTTAATAGTCATTGCATAACGTGTTTTTTGATTTTTCCCTTTTACCCCTTTTAAGTTTAGCTTTGCTCTTAACTCTTTATAAAAGGTATAGGATATGGTTCGGTTATCTGAAAAGTATTTGACACGACTCTTTAAGCCATTAAAACTCTTTAAAATTTTATTTTTTATCCAAGCTGAATTATAGGAGTTGTCAATATCTTTAAAGTTGGTATAGAGACCCTGTTGATAGGCTATATCGTCATTAAATTTCTGAATATCCTTTTCATTCATAATAATCTCATTGGGGTGTTGTAGTTGGCTTATCCAAAAATCTGCAATATTTAAGTGTCGATTGGGATTAACAATATAAATAGGTTGTTTCTTTTTTGATTGTGTTAAAAGAGGTTTATTGTCACCTATATCTTGACAAGCGTTAAAAAAGAGAATAATCAATAGTAAAAAGTATTTTTTCATAATAAAATTATAACAAAAAATCAAGAGAAACTTTAATGAAAAAGGAATATAATAGATTAAGAGGGATTCTCCTCTTATATAAAATAATAAAGGATATAAAATGCCAGAATATAAAAAATTAAAAGAAGCCATTGATAAAACAGATAAATTAAATGAAGAAGAGAAAGCACAAAGTGTTAAACACATAGAAGAGTGGATAGCAGAAGATAGAGGCTTTGGACTTATCTATGATGAGTTAGTAGAGTATAATATTGCTTTTAAAGATATTTTTAAAGATTTAGGATTAGTCTAAGAATCAGAACTTTTTGATACAATGCCATTAATAAATTTTAAGCTTTGTGGTCGATAAATCGACCCTACATTTACGTCAATTTAAAAACGCGTAAGGTCGGTTTACCGACCAAATGTAAATAAGCATTAAGGGCATTACATTGGCAACAACAGCAGAGACAATCAAAGAGTTATTAAAAAACCAAATCCTAGTAATAGATGGTGCAACAGGTACACAAATCCAAAACTTAGAAATCCCTCAAGAGGCATGGCTTGATGATAAAGGTGTAGACCAAGAGGGTTGTAATGAGCTTTTAAATGCTACAGCTCCAAAACTTATGCGAGAGGTTCATAACGCTTATGCCAAAGCTGGGGCTGACCTTATTAAAACCAATACTTTTGGAACAATGCCTTGGGTACTTGATGAGTACGATATGGGCAAGAGATGTTATGAACTCTCTAAAAAGGGTGCAGAGCTTGTAAAAGATGTTTGTGACCAATACTCTACCCCTGAAAAACCCCGTTTTGTACTTGGTTCAATTGGTCCTGGAACAAAACTCCCTTCACTTGGTCATATTCACTACGATGAGATGTATAAAGGTTACAAAGAGACAGCTTTAGGGCTGATTGATGGTGGCTGTGATGTATTTCTATTAGAGACTTGCCAAGACCCACTACAGATAAAATCAGCCATTCATGGGTGTGAAGATGCCAACAAAGAACGAGGCATAAAGCTTCCTATTATGGTTTCGGTAACCATTGAGCTTAGTGGAAGTATGCTTATTGGAACAGATGCTACTACTATTGTAACCATTTTAGAGCCGTTTGATATTTTATCTTTGGGCTTTAACTGTGGAACTGGTCCTGACCAAGTTAAAAAACATTTGCGAACCCTTTCAGAACTCTGTTCTATTCCTATCTCGGTTCATGCCAATGCAGGATTGCCACAAAACCGAGGGGGTTACACCTACTACCCAATGGGACCCGATGAGTTTACAGCCAAACAGCTAGAGTTTACCGAATTTGATGGTGTATCATTTTTGGGTGGATGTTGTGGAACTACACCTCAACATATTCATGCACTACAAAAAGCAGTAAAAGGGATGAAACCAAAAGAGGCAACAGGTAAAGTAGCACCGAGTATCGCTTCTCTTTTTAATACTACAGAGTTATTTCAAGAACCTGCTCCTCTTCTTATTGGAGAGCGTTCCAACTCAACTGGCTCAAAAGCCTTTAGAGAGCTTATTATTGCCTCTGATTATGAGGGAACATTAACCGTTGGTCAAGCCCAAGTTCGAGATGGGGCACACTGTTTAGATGTTAATGTGGAGTTTGCAGGGCGTGATGGTGCAAAAGATATGAAAGCGATTATGGAGCTTTATAATCAAAAGATTCCACTGCCTCTAATGCCTGATGCTACAAGAGTTAACACCATGGAAGAGGGTCTAAAATGTATTGGTGGAAAGCCTATTATAAACTCGGTTAACCTTGAAGATGGTGAAGAGAAGTTTCATGATATTTGTAAATTAGCCAAAAAATATGGAACAGCATTGGTCTGTTTAACCATTGATGAGGTGGGAATGGCTAAAACAAAAGAGGATAAAGTAGCCCAAGCCGAGAGAATGTACGATATGGCTGTAAATATTCATGGCATAAATCCACGAAACCTCATCTTTGATGTATTGACTTTTACTGTGGGTTCAGGAGATGAGGAGTATCGAGATGCAGGTATTCAAACCCTAGAAGCGATACGAGAGCTACATATTCGACACCCAGAAGTGGGTTCAACACTTGGGCTTTCTAATATCTCTTTTGGGCTGGATGTTCATGCACGGCGTTTTTTAAATTCGGTCTTTTTGCACCACTGTTTAGAAGCAGGGCTAACTACAGTTATTATTAATGTTAAACATATAGTTCCTCTTTCAAAGATGAGTGATGCCGACCGTGAAGTGTGTGAAGAGTTACTCTTTAATCCTGATGACCAGTCTCTATTTAAGTTTATTGAACACTTTTCAGATGTAAAGATAGAGGATGATGGTGCCGATGAAGCGTATGAAGCTCTTTCAAATGAAGAGAAGATAGCAAAACTTCTTCTTGATGGAGACAAAGAGAGAATGATTCCGTTGGTGGAAGAGGCTCGTCATGAGATTGACCCCGATAAGATTGTAAATGAGATTTTAATTGATGCGATGAAGGTTGTAGGAGAGCTGTTTGGTTCGGGTCAGATGCAGTTACCATTTGTGCTTCAATCAGCAGAGACCATGAAAACTACTGTTGATTACTTAAATCCATACCTAACCAAACAAGAGAAAGAGACAGATACCACTTTGGTTATTGGTACAGTTAAGGGGGATGTTCATGATGTTGGTAAGAACTTGGTTGATATTATCTTAAGTAACAATGGTTTTAAGGTTATAAATGTTGGTATTAAAGTTCAACTAGAGACCTATCTTGAAACAATGGAATCAAACAGTATTCAAGCAATTGGAATGAGTGGGCTTTTGGTAAAATCAACAGCTGTAATGAAAGATAACCTAGAGACCATGGCAGAGATGGGCATAACCATTCCTGTGCTACTTGGTGGGGCAGCGTTGACACGAAGTTTTGTAGATGATTTCTGCCGACCAATATATAAAGGACCAATATTTTACTGTAGAGATGCCTTTGATGGGGTTATTGCTATGAGTCGAATTGAAAAATATAACGAAGATAACTCTGTGGGGCTTGATACACGATTGGCAGGAGATATGACCAAACGGGTTAAAAAAGAGGTTAAAGAGATTATTATCCCTCCATTTGAAGAGATAAAACAGCCTGAACAGGTAGAGATTCCAACCCCACCATTTTGGGGACGAAGAGTTCTACAAAAAGATGACCTTGATATAAATATGATATTTGATTGGGTTAATAAAAAAACAGTAACCAAGATGCACTGGGGTTATAAACGAGCCAAAATGCCACCAGAAGAGTATAAAAAGCTTATGGAGGAGACAGTTTTTCCTGCATATGAGCGATTAAAACAGCAGTTTATAGATGAGAATCTGTTTGAGCCAACCATTATCTATGGATATTATCCATGTAGAAGCAATGACCAAGAGCTATATCTATTTGATGAGAGTGAGGGGTGGAACATAGATGCCAATGCCAACAGAGAGCCTTTTGATGTGGTCAAAGATAGACATACTGTTAAATTTAAGTTTCCAAGACAAGGGAAAAAACCACACAGAGCATTAAGTGATTTCTTTAGACACGACAGGCACGATATTATTGCGTTAACTTGTGTCAGTGCAGGTTCAAAATTCTCTATTTACGAAAAAGAGCTATATGATAGAGGTGAATACCTAGAGTACAACATGGTTCATGGCTTCTCTGTAGAACTAGCCGAAGCCCTAGCCGAAGTAGCCCATAAACAGATAAGAATGGATTGGGATATTCTAAAAGAGGATGAGGGTGCAACTTTGAGAGATGTAAGAATGAGAAGATACCAAGGTTCAAGATACTCATTTGGTTACCCTGCTTGTCCTGATTTAGAGGCGAGTCGAGAGCTATTTGATGTCTTAAAGCCTGAAGAGTTTGGGATTGAATTGAGTGAGACTTTTCAGATACATCCTGAGCAGAGTACGAGTGCTTTAGTGGTTTACCATCCTAAGGCTGGGTATTATGCTGTGTAGGGTGCGTTTGTTAACACGCCTTCAATTTTTATAAATTAAATACTCTTTTTTGTATCTCTTTTCAATAAGCCTTTCGGCAAATATTTTCTTTTTTGCCGATTTGGTTTTGTGGTGCGTTGAAAACTGCACCCTACGATTTTTTGATGAGGTTTTTACTTCTGTTTTTCTATAATTTCTCTACATGAGATACAATGTTCTGCTGATATTTTTACTTTTAATCGCTCGATATTAATAGGTTCTTCACACAGTTCACAGATTCCATAAGTTCCTGTCTCAATCTGATGTAGACTTCTGTTTATCTCGTTTAAGGCTTTGCTCTGCTCATGGATAATGGCATTGTTTGTATTGGTTTCTAGGGCTTGAGATATATAATCTCCTTCATCTCTGACATCATTGCTATTGGGATTATCTAGTTTAGATGATGTGATATTTAAATTTTCTTCTATTTTTTTCTTTTTTGTCTCTAATTCATTTTTAAAAAAGAGTAATTCACTTTTTGTTAAAGTTGTTTGATTGTTATAGTATATTGAGTTTAGTGCTTTTGTCACTGTTTCTCTCCTGTTATTTATTTTTGTTATTTTATATGAAAATAGGGTAGTAAAAGTGAAAAATGAAGGAAATTTTTAACCCATTCCCCATTAAATATTGAGGAGTGAGCGTTTTAAAGAAAGCTTTTTAAAATTATTTAGAAAAGTTTTCTACATGTTTTTCTAAGGTCTCTTCATCTATGATTCCTGCTTGGCTAAATTGAACTTTACCTTTTGAATCAATAGCTATTATAAATGGGATAACTCCTTGCCAATTACTTTTATTGGCAATATATCGTACTACAAAACCAACATCAAAATTAGAGAATGTTGTGTAGTTGATGCCATGAAGCTTTTTAAAGGCATTAATTGGGTCATTGTCATTTTTTTGAACCTCTATCGCCATTATTTTTAGTTTGTTAGGGTACTTTTTTTGTAGATTAATAAGGTGTGGCATCTCCTTTTTACAGGCAGGACACTTTAGACCAAAAAATTCAAGAAAAACAACTTTTCCTTCCATCCCCTCTATTTTTATATCATCACCTTCTGCAATTACATTGTAGTGTGTACCATTTGTATCAATCATCTCCATTTTTTCAGCATGTAGATTAAGGCTAAGTGCCAATAATATAGATAGTGTTGTTAAGATTCTTTTCATTTAATTCCTTTTTATTTGGTAACGAGAAGAATTATATATCCATTTCTATTAATATAAACTCTTTTTGTTCGGTTTTTATAGATTTTAAAAGACTCTTTTAGCTCTTGAATATTTGAAATATTTCTATTTTCAACTTGAATGATTATATCATTTGGTCTAAAACCATTTAAATCTGAACTACTTTGTGCCACAACATCTTCGATTAATACACCTTTTACACTGGATGGTATCTGATACTCTTGTCTAATCTGTGGAGTTAATTGACTTAGATATAGTCCCTCTAGTGTGGCATGGTCTTTAGAGGTTATTTTTTCAGAATCTTTACTCATTAAGGTTAAACTCTTCTCTATATTTTTTCCCTCTCTCTCGATTGAAAGAGTGATTTTATCATTTGGATTATGAGAAGTGACGGCACGTTGTAGTTGACTTGGGTCTTTAACCTCTTTTCCATTAACAGCGTAGATAAGATCTCCTCTTAAGAGTTTTGCTTTTGATGCAGGAGAGTCATACTGTACATCTGTAATAATTGCACCTTTCTTATGTTTATAGAGTCCTTTTAATTCTTCGGTAACTTTTGAGATATTTACACCTATGAATCCACGGCTTACTTTTCCATCTTCGATAAGTTTCGTGACAACATTTCGTACCATATCTATGGGAATGGTAAAACCAATTCCATGGTTACCCCCCGATTGAGATAGAATTGCAGAGTTTATGCCAATTAAAGCACCACGAGAATCTATTAAAGCACCACCCGAGTTTCCTGGGTTAATTGAGGCATCTGTTTGAATGAAGTTTTCATACTGATTAATACCTACATGGTCTTTATGTAGAGCCGAGATAATTCCTTGGGTGACGGTTTGTCCAACTCCAAAAGGGTTTCCTATAGCAAATACAACATCACCTAACTCTATATCTTTTGCATGGCTTAAAGTGATAGGTTTTAAATTTTTAGCTTCTATTTTTACAACAGCAAGGTCACTTCCCTTATCTGTTCCTATCAGTTTTGCAATATACTCTTTATCTGAACCATTCATAGTTATGATAATCTCATCAGCATCAGCAATAACATGATGGTTGGTTACAATATAGCCATCTTTTGAGATAATAACTCCTGAACCCAATGAGTTGGCTTGTTTCTTTTTGGTAGGGGCTTGTGGTCTTGTCCCATAATGTTTAAAAAACTCTTGAAAGAAGGGGTCATTGAATAGCCGATTTTGACTGTTTTGTGTTGAGACAATGGTTGCTGTTGATATATTGACTACTGCATTCATTGAGTTTTTTAATATACTATTAAAAGAGAGAATCTCATTGCTACTATGAGGGAGTTTATGAGAAGGGTTGGTGGGGGCATTTTCAAACTCTATAGAACCAGCCAGTAGAGAAGCACTTAAAAGTGTAGAGAGTAAAATCTGTTTGGAGGTAAACATTCTTGTCCTTATGTGCGCTATTTTGAAAGAGTTGTTATAGATATTTTAAAAAAGGAGGTTTATGTGAAAAGGTTAAATTTATTACAAATATGAGTTCTATAACAACAAAAATAGATTAAAATAAAGGAGTAAAACTTTAATCTATCTCTTTCATGTCACTATTATAAACCAAAACTATAAATGGTTGGCAAACCAAAGGTTAATGTTTGGTTAATATTAAAGATTAAACTCCCTTAAGGCTCTTTCTAAATCTTCGGGTGTGTCAATTCCAAAGCTTTTTGTTTCAACTTTGGTCATGGCAATTTGAAATCCATGATATAAAGCCCGTAGCTGTTCAAGTTTTTCTATATCTTCTAAGGGTGCAGAGGGCAGATTACAAAAGGTCTCTAGTGATTTTTTTGTAAATCCATAAATACCTATATGTCCTTTATAACTGTCAAAATGATGGTCACGTGGATAGGGGATTTTTGCTCTTGAAAAATAGAGTGCAATATCCTCATCTGTGGTTATTAATTTAACAATATTTGGGTCATCTGCTTCGGGATTATTTATCTGTTTATAGCAAGAGTTCATAATAATTTCACGCTTATCTATATTACTTTTGGTTAAATCAAAAACAGCCTGAACCACCTCTAACTCAATAAAGGGTTCATCTCCTTGCACATTAATAATAATCTCATTATCATCAAGATTTAACTTTTGAGAAGCTTCAAAAATACGGTCTGTTCCCGAGTGATGTTCCGATGAGGTCATAATTGCTTTTATACCATAAGTTGAAGCAATATCAATGACCTCTTGTGAATCAGTAGCAATAGCAACACTATCTATACTCTGAACAGCTTGTGCCGTACGAATAACCATAGGTATTCCAGCAATATCTGCCAAAACTTTATTTGGAAAACGACTTGAACCTATACGAGCAGGTATAATTATCATAAGACCTCTTTAACTTTAATAGAGAAATTTTAACATATCTTTTTAAAAGTAGGGGTATCATGATATAATCCACATCTATTTTATTTGGGAGTATATGTTCTATGGAAATATCATTAATTTTGGTCGGTATAGTAGTTGGAACGCTTTCGGGCTTCTTTGGTATTGGTGGGGGGATGATTCTTGTTCCTATCTTAATGTTTTTAGGTATTGATATTAAAACAGCAATTGGTATATCTATTGTTCAGATGGTATTCTCTTCTATTTATGGTTCTTATCTTAATTACAAAAAAGGTTCATTGGTTCTAGGCGAAGGTGTTTGGGTTGGTGTTGGTGGTTTTGTTGGTGGTTTTGTTGGGGCGTATGTTTCAGTACAAGTTCCTGAAACCATTTTGGAGTATCTCTTTTTATCTCTTCTTGTCTTTGCTTTATATAGACTCTTTTCTGCTTCTTCAAATGAAGATAGTGTTGTTAAAACTTTGGATTCAAAAGTTCTGTTTATTGTTGGTGTAGCTATTGGTGTTTTTGCTATCTCTTTGGGGGTAGGGGGATCTATTTTACTTACTCCTATTTTGGCAGGTTTCCTTCATTATCCTATTAAAAAAGCTGTTAGTGCTGGTCTGTTCTTTGTAGCATTCTCCTCTATCGCAGGATTAATTAGTCGTCTCTCTATTGGTCATATTAATTTAGAGCAGGGGCTTTATGTGGCTGTGGCTTCATTGGGTGGAGTCTTTATTGGAATTTGGTTAAAGGACCATGTTTCATCATCGCAACACAAACTATATCTACTTATAATGTATGGTGTTGCTCTTTTAATTTTAGTAAAAAAAATGTTTCTAGGATAATTATAAAATATGAAAAATCAAAAAATTGAAGTCTATGGGGCTAAAGAGAATAATTTAAAAAATATAGATGTAAAAATCCCTAAAAATCAATTGGTTGTGATTACAGGAATTAGTGGTAGTGGTAAATCTACCTTGGCTTTCTCTACCCTTTATGCAGAGGGACAACGGCGATATATTGAGTCGTTGTCTTCATATGCACGACAGTTTTTAGGTCGTGTTGGTAAACCTGAAGTTGATAAAATAGAGGGGCTAACCCCTGCTATTGCTATTGACCAAAAGACCACCTCTAAAAACCCTCGTTCTACAGTGGGAACAATAACAGAAATCTACGATTATCTACGTCTGCTCTTTGCAAGGGTAGGAAAACAACACTGTCATGAGTGTGGTAAACCCATCTCTTCAATGAGTGCATCGGACATTATTGAAGAGGTTCTAAAGCTTCCTGATGGTGCAAAACTTGTTATCTTAGCCCCTTTGGTTAAAGAGAAAAAGGGTACATTTGCCGATATGTTGGATTCTCTTCGACATAAAGGGTATGTTCGGGCTATGATTGATGGGGTTATGGTTCGTCTTGATGAAGAGATAGAGTTAAGTAAGACCAAGAAACATACCATTAATGTGGTTATTGACAGGGTTGTGGTCAAGGAGGAGAGTCGAGATAGAATAGGGCAAGATGTTGAAAAGGCATTAAAAGAGTCTTATGGAGAGGTAGCGATAGAGGTTTTAAATTTCGAAGATTTTAATCTTGATAGACAGCATATTCACTACTCTGAACATTTGGCATGTTTTGATTGTAAGCTTAGTTTTGAACCTTTAGAGCCTGTAAGTTTCTCTTTTAACTCCCCAAAAGGTGCTTGTCCAACTTGTGATGGTTTGGGTATTCGTTATGTTATTGACCTAAAAAAAGTGATAGATTCTGCTCTTAGTATTGAAAAAGGTGCTGTAAAAATTATGTATGGTTTTAATAAAAGTTACTATACCAAGTTTTTAAATGCCTATTGTGAGCAGAATGATATTCCTATTGATACCCCTTATGAGTCATTAGCTGAGTATCAAAAAAAGTCTATTTTGTATGGTGGGGGAAATAAGGTTAACTTTACATGGAAAAAACATCAACTTACCCGTGAGTGGCCTGGAGTGGTTAAATTTGCTCATGATATGTTTAGCGATGAGAAGGATATGAGTGAATATATGACAGAAAAAGAGTGTGATAGATGTGATGGTCATCGTCTTCGTCCACGCTCTTTGGCTGTAAAAATTGATGGTAGAAATATAGCAGATATTATCGATATGCCTATTGAGAAGAGTTATGAGTATTTTAAAGATGAAAAAAATTTTGAACACTTCTCTGAACAACAGAAACTTATAGCCGAATCGGTATTAAAAGAGATTCAAGAGCGACTCTTTTTCTTGTATGATGTTGGTTTAACCTACTTAACACTTAGTCGTGATGCTCGAACCATTTCTGGTGGAGAGGCGCAACGAATTAGAATTGCTTCACAGATTGGTTCTGGACTTACTGGTGTTATGTATGTATTAGATGAACCAAGTATTGGACTACATGAACGTGATACGATGAAACTTATTCGTACCTTGCGTTCGTTGCAAGAGAAAGGAAACTCTGTTATTGTGGTAGAGCATGATAAAGAGACCATTATGTCGGCTGATTATGTAATAGATATTGGTCCAGGTGCTGGTAAGTTTGGTGGAGAGGTTGTTTTTGCAGGAACAGGTAAAAAGATGATGAGTGCCAAAACTTTGACGGCTCAGTATCTTTTTGGAGCAAAAAATATCTACTATCCTCATGATAAACCTCAAGAGAATTGGATAGAGATTAATAATGTAACCTTGAACAATATTAGCGATATATCTGCTAAAATCCCATTGAAAAACTTTGTCTGTATCACAGGTGTAAGTGGAAGTGGAAAGAGTTCTTTGATTTTACAAACGCTTCTACCTGTGGCACGGGAAGTGCTAAACCATGCAAAAAAGGTGAATAAGGTAGATGGTGTAGAGATTTTAGGGCTTGAACATGTCGATAAAGTAATTTCTCTTGACCAAAGTCCAATAGGACGAACCCCACGCTCTAATCCAGCTACCTATACAGGTGTAATGGATGAGATTCGTAAACTTTTTGCAAAAACAAAAGAGGCAGAGCTTAGAGGCTATAAAGTAGGTAGATTTTCGTTTAATGTCAAAGGTGGAAGGTGTGAAAATTGTACGGGTGATGGTCAAATAAAGATAGAGATGCACTTTTTGCCTGATGTTTTGGTAGAGTGTGATACCTGTAATGGAACACGATATAATGCCCAAACCTTAGAGGTGATGTATAAAGGAAAATCAATAGCCGAAGTGTTGGCAATGTCTGTAACCGAGGCGATGGAGTTTTTTAAGGCTGTGCCATCTATTGCAATTAAACTAAAAACACTTATGGATGTAGGGCTTGATTATATAACACTTGGTCAAAATGCCACAACGCTTTCTGGTGGAGAGGCTCAACGAATAAAACTAAGTAAAGAGTTGAGCAGAAAAGATACAGGTAAAACACTCTATATCTTAGATGAACCAACAACAGGTCTACATTTTGCAGATGTTGATAGACTAACAGGAGTGTTGCACCACTTGGTTGACCTTGGAAACTCTGTAGTTGTCATAGAACATAATCTTGATATGATTAAAAATGCCGATTATATTATAGATATGGGGCCAGAGGGTGGAAATAAGGGTGGATTGATTATTGCAACAGGAACACCTGAAGAGGTGGCTAAAAATCATAAAGAGACAGGCTCTTATACTGGTAAGTATTTGGTGGATGAGTTAAGAAATTAAAAAAATTCTTATCGCGTAGGGTCGATTTTACTAGTTCCCACGCTTAGCGTGGGAACTAGATGAGGGTGGATAAAAAAGATTACAAAGGAAAAAGATGAGTAAAGCTATTATAGCTATAGATTTAGGTTCAAACAGTATAAGGGTTCTAAAGATGAATTGTGAAACAAAAGAGTCACTAAGTGAGTTTCATAAAACGGTTAAAACTGCCGATAATTTAGCCTCAACAGGTATTATTTCAGAAGATGCTTTAAATAGAGTGGTTGTGGCTATAAATGAAGCCAAAGATAAGATGGATTTTTCTGATGCAAAAGTAAAAGCTGTTACCACCGAAGCGATACGTCAAGCGACAAATGGTGATGAGGTTTTGAGTAAAATTAAAGAGCAGACAGGAGTGGAGTTTGAGGTTATTGATGGGGTAGCTGAGGCTAAATACGCTTTGATTGCTGTAGAAAATAGGCTAAAACTTTTAAATCAAAATCCAAAAAGCTTTATGTTGGTAGATATTGGAGGTGGTTCAACTGAGCTTCTTTTTAGTTATGGTAAAGATAAAGTATTCTCTAAAAGCTTTCAAGTAGGAATTGTAACGGTAACTCAAAAATTTAATGGTCTAGCTGAGATTGCACAAGCAATGCCTATTCTGATGAATCCTATGAGAAATTACTACAATCAAGTTGTCTCTGAACATGGAGAGGTAGAGATATTTATTGCCACTGCAGGAACACCAACTACCATCGCTTCGATGAAACATGGAATGTATTATAATACTTATGATGCCGATAAGATTCATGGAACAATACTTAGCCAAAAAGATTTGGTACAGCAGTTAGAGAGATTAATAACCATGAGCCATAAAGAGAGAGTAAAATCGGTAGGTGTTGGTCGTGATGATTTAATCGCTTCTGGGGTTTTGATTTATGATGAGCTTTATAATATTAGTGGATTTAAAGAGTCTATGGTTATAGATGATGGAATTAGAGAGGGTGTAGCTTACGCTGTTTGTGAGAATTCTTAGGGTCGGCTTTAGCCGACTGTTTTGAGATTATAAAAATTTTTTTCCAAACTCTCTGGCAGGAATTGCTTTAGAGCATAAGAAGCCTTGATAGTAGACATTGTCATCAAATGAAATAAGCTTCTCTTTCTGCTCTTGGGTCTCAACACCTTCTATAATTATTTTATAATTAAACTGTTTTCCAATAGCGATAATACTTTTTATTAGCTCTTGACTATCTTGATTTGTCATCATATCTTGAATAAAAACTTTATCAATTTTTAGGACTTTAAAAGCAAATTTTTTAAGGTATGAGAGTGATGAGTAACCTGTTCCAAAATCATCAATACTACACTCTATTCCTTTTTTTCTTAAGTTTTTAATAATATCTTGTGTATTTGAATAGTTATCTAAAAGGGTGGTTTCTGTTAATTCTAATTTTAAGAGTGATGGGGAAATCTCTCCATGTCTGATACAGTTATCAAGTTGTTTCACAAAATTGACTTCATTTAGTTGCCTGGCATTAATATTAATAGAGACATATTCAAAGTGAATTCTTTTTTGTGCTTGCCAAATAGCAAGTTGTTTACAGACCTCTTTTGCAACCCACCAACCAACTTTTGTAATAAGCCCTGACTCTGTTGCCATAGGAATAAACATATCTGGCATAATTAACCCTTTTTTAGGATGATTCCAACGGAGAAGTGCTTCAACAGCATTAAGCTTATTATTTTTTATATCAACAATGGGTTGATAATAGAGTTCAAGTTGATTGTTGTTAATGGCATGTTTTAAATCGTGTTGTAGATTGGTAAGCTCTTGCTGTTTGACATCAAGTGAATGGTCATAAAAACGAATATTATTGAGACCTTCACGTTTGGTTTGATACATTGCCATATCTGCTTGACGTATAATCTGTTCTCGATTATCACTTTTGGGTTCAATAATTACAATACCTATACTGGTGGTCATGAATAAATCTAACTCTTCTATCTCAAATGCAGGTTTGAATATCTCTTTAATCTCAAAAGCAATAATTTCAGCCCTCTCTCTACTACTAGATAAGTTCGCTTCAGTAAATGGAACGAGTAAAACAAACTCATCTCCTCCAATACGGGAGATATATTTATCTTTTATATTCAATTTTTGAAGTCTTTGTGCTACCTCTAAAAGAAGTTTGTCTCCTACCACGTGTCCAAAAGTATCATTTATCTGTTTAAAGTGATTTAAATCCATATAGAAGAGAATAGAGTAGAGGTATTGATGTTTCTCTTCAGAGATAAGCTCCTCCATACGCTCTTGATAACTTCTTCGGTTGGGAAGAGAGGTTAAACTGTCATGTAGTGAGATATAGTTTATCTTCTCATATGCTTCATGTTCAACTGTTTTATCTTCAAGGATACCAATTCCTCCAATGACTTTTCTATTTTCATTTAAAAGTGCTGAACAGGTTAACTCTAACCATACTTTTTTTCTTTGAAAAGAGAGGTTGTATGAACCCATTTCATGCTCTGAAGATTTATCTTTTAGAATGTTTTTCATAATAGAGACTGCTTTTTTATCTTTTAACTCATTTAAATTAAATCCATTTAGCTCTTTATTTAAACCAAAAAGTTTATAAAAAAGTGTGTTGTATTTAAAGATTTTTAATGATGTATCGTAATAAAAAATCCCAACAGGTGCTTGTTCAAGAAGTGAATTGAGCTTTTGACCCTTAATTTGAAGCTCTTCTTGAGTGCTTTTATACCGTTCTTGATTGGTATATGTTTCATAAAAGAGATGGTTTAGGTGTCTATTTGCTATTAATAATAGAGAGTAAAAAAGAAGCAATATTAGTTGTATCATCCACGCATAAGATAGGGATGAAAAGAAGAGTACAGAAAAAATTGGAAGGATTAAAAAGCTAATAAAAATAGATGATATTTTAAAATCAAATATAAATCCTGTCACTCCACCAGCCAATCCTGAGAGAAAAAGTATCATAATAAGTTGGTAGTTTTCATTCAGGTATGGAAAGAAAATAATAGCTGTACTTCCCCACAATAAAGCGTTTATAGAAGCTTTTACTTTAAATAAAGTATACCACTTAAGATAAGTTTTCTCATCTGATTTCTGAAAACTTATATAATCATAGAGTCTATTTATCATTAATAGTATTACTGCTAGAAACCAAGCAAATAATAGATAGGTATTATGTACTTGAGGGAAGAATACATAAAAAAAGATAGAGGATAATATAATCGTGGATATTAAAGTTTTCGGTGTGAAATTATAAAGCTCTTTGGTTACTTGAACTTTTACGTTTGGTGCGTATATTTTTTTTGATATGTAATATATAAGACTTTTCATGAATTCCATTATATAGTAATAAATATTAATTATAAATAACAATTTGTGTTGTTTTATAAAAATAATAGGTAAAATTATAACTCATCTCTAAAAAAAACTTGCTAAAATTATGGATTATAATAAATTTATATAAAATAGAATACTATAAGGAATTATTTATGAAAGTATTGTTAATAAAAGATGTTAAAAGCTTAGGAAAGAAGGGCGAGATAAAAGAGGTTAAAGATGGTTATGGTCAAAACTTCTTAATTGGTAAAGGAATGGCAAAGTTGGCTACACCTGATGTTGTGGCAAATTGGAAAGCAGAACAGGAACGTATTGCCAAAGAGTTGGCAGATACTTTGGCTCGTTTGAAAAAAGAGAAAGAAGAGATTGAATCTAAGAAGATAGTTGTTACTAAAAAATTAGCTCCTGCTGGGATTCAAGGTTCTGTAGGTAAAGATGATATTGCAAAAGCTGTTAAAGCACAATTGAATATTGAGATTGATAAAAAGATAGTTGAACTTAAAAAAGCATTTAAAACCGTTGGAAATCATAAGGTAGATATTAAGTTGGGTCATGGGATTCATGCCTCTTTAGATGTTGAGATTGTAGGAGAGTAATAGAGTGTTTCATGCAACAACGATACTTGCCTATAAAGGCAAAGATAATGCTGTTATTGGTGGAGATGGACAGGTAAGTTTTGGAAATACTGTTCTAAAGGGCAATGCAACTAAAATTCGTTCACTTTATAAAGGTGAAATTCTTGCAGGTTTTGCAGGAAGTACAGCTGATGCTTTTAACCTTTTTGATATGTTTGAGACTATCTTGAATGAGAAAAAAGGTGATTTATTAAAATCGGTGATTGAGTTTAGTAAAATGTGGCGAAAAGATAAACATCTTCGTCAATTAGAGGCGATGATGTTGGTGTTGAATAAAGAGCATATCTTTATTTTAACAGGAACGGGAGATGTTGTTGAACCCGAAGATGGAAAGATAGCTTCGATTGGATCGGGTGGAAACTATGCTATTTCAGCTGCTAGAGCATTAGATAAACATGCAGATATGTCGGCACGAGACTTGGTAAAAGAGAGTTTAACTATTGCAGGAGAACTCTGTATCTATACCAACACAAATATAAAACTATTGGAGCTATAATTGAGTAACACTATTCCAACCAACCTTACACCAAAAGAGATTGTCTCTTTTTTAGATAAATATGTTATTGGTCAAGGTAATGCTAAAAAAACGATTGCTGTGGCACTGCGTAACCGTTACAGACGTTTACAACTTGATGCTGAGATGCAAAGAGATGTTATGCCTAAGAATATTTTGATGATAGGTAGCACAGGTGTCGGAAAAACAGAGATTGCAAGACGGCTTTCAACGATGATGCGATTGCCTTTTGTCAAGGTTGAAGCGAGTAAATTTACCGAAGTTGGTTTTGTAGGTCGTGATGTAGAATCTATGATTCGTGACTTGGCAGCCAATGCAATGCAACTGGTTCGTGAAGAGCAAAATGGTCTAAACCAAGAGAAAATTGAAGCGTATATTGAGAATAAAATCATTGAGAAGCTTCTTCCTCCTCTTCCTATGGGTGCAAGTGAACAGAAAAAAGCAGATTATGAGGCATCTTTTGCCAAGATGCAGAGTAAGTTTGAAAAAGGGGAGCTTGACCATTTGATGATAGAGGTAGATATGCCTGTTCCAACCATTGATGTAATGGGAGGTGGCAATATTCCACCAGAGATGGCAAATGTTCAAGAGTCTATTATTAAAGTAATTGGTGGACTTAATAAAAAGGGCAAGAAGAAAGAGGTAACCGTTAAAGAGGCAAAATCTATTCTTGCACAAGAGGCAAGTTCAGAGCTTTTTGATGAGGAGAAGCTTAAAGATTTGGCACTTAAAAAGATAGAAGAGGGTGGAATTGTCTTTATTGATGAGATTGATAAAATTGCTGTTCCTGCCAACTCTAGTTCTCGTCAAGACCCAAGTAAAGAGGGAGTTCAAAGAGATTTACTCCCCATTGTAGAGGGTTCAAATGTACAGACAAAAATTGGTATGGTTAAAACAGACCATATTCTATTTATATCAGCAGGTGCATTTCATTTAAGTAAACCAAGTGACCTTATTCCAGAGCTTCAGGGACGTTTCCCTTTAAGGGTAGAGCTTGATTCATTAGATGCAGAGGCACTCTATAGAATTTTAACAGAACCCAAGAATTCACTAATTAAACAGTATGAAGCACTTTTAGGTGTAGAAGAGGTTAAATTGACATTTGAAGAGACAGCACTTCGCTCTATTGCTAAGTACTCTGCTGTTGCTAATGAGAAGACCGAAGATATTGGAGCAAGAAGATTGCATACTATTATGGAAAAAATAGTAGAAGATATTAGTTTTAATGCCGATGAGTTTAAAGGTCAAACCGTGGTGGTTGATGAGGCTTTGATTGAAGAGAAGCTTGAGAAACTTGTAGACAACGAAGATACCACTCGGTATATTCTTTAGTTTTTACGGGTAGAAGTAGTGTCTCTTCTACCCATATAGAATCAATAGACAACAGTTTATGTTTAAAAATAATGTTTTAAGTTTTCGATAATCAAGAATAATATAGAATTTTAATTTTACTAAATTAAAGGACTATTTTATGAAAAATGTCAAAAAAATAACAATATTATACTTTTTTATTATTTTTTTTACCTCACGCTCTTTTGGTTTGCCTCTCAATATAATTTCTAATCATAACAGTATACGACTAGGGGAGCTTGTCTCTCTGGAAGTTGATACAGCTGATGCTACAGATATTAAATGGAAAATAGAAAATAAAATCTACTCTACAGAGAGAGTATTTAACTTTTCTCCAACTGAAGTGGGTATTTATACTATAAAAGTTTTTCGAAACGAGGTGGAAGAGGATAGTATTATGATTACTGTTAATGCTTTTCCTACTCCTGAATGTAGTAACACTACAATTAGTGCCAGAGGAGTTGATGGAAAAACAAAAGAGTTTACTTGTAACATTCAAAAGGCTTTAGATTTTGTCCATTTACATAATGGAGGTATTGTTCATCTCTCTTCAGGTACTTATCCTATCAATCAACAACTTATCTTCTATAACAATACAACATTAGAAGGTTCAGTCGAGGGAGATACTCTTCGTTCCATGATTAGATTAGAGGATAATGTTAAGTGGAGTGACAGAGGGAAAGGTGGAAAGTGGGTTAGTGTTCCACCTCTTATTATTAATGATGCCAATATTGATAAGAGTCAATCTCTTTTACATGAAGCGTTAAGTGCTTCTAACCATGATATTACTGTTAAAAATCTCATTATTAATGGAAATAGAGAAAATCAGCTTCGTAAATGGCATCCTGGAAAAGGACATTATGTTCTTTTGGATTTTAAAGATATTACAGATTTAACTATCTCAAATGTAACACTTTTTGGTGGCTTATCTGATGGAATTTTTATTAAGACTGGACGTAATATTTCTATCTCTAATTCCAATATCTCAGATATGGGACACTCTGCTATTTTTCAAGTTGAAGTTTATAACTCTACGGTAGAAAATAATCGTATAGATGTTAATCTTAATAGTGGTATACGATTTTTTGGAGGAAGTGATTTTACGATAAGAGACAATACTATTTTCTCCTCTACAAATTATGGTAATTATGGAGTTCAAATATCCGAAGCCTATTCAAATGGTGTTCCTATGAAGAATGTTTTGGTTGAGAACAATATTATTTTTCAAACACCATATGCAGGTATTGCTCTTTATGCAAGTACAAAAGATGATATTGCAGAGGCAACGATTAAAAATAATATTATCGTTGGTTGTGGTTCAAAAGCACCAAATTTAGACAATTTTCCAAATACAACAATTGAAGAGAGTGGAGGAATTAACATTCAGTCTTTTAAAAATGTTGTTATTAAAAATAATACATTGTTGAATAATTATGGCAGTGGAATATGGGTAGATAATAGATTTTATGATACAGATGTAAACTTTGAAGAGATAGATAGCATTGAAAAGTATGTTACTATTACTAACAATATTATTTTAGGAAGTCACTCTTCTAAAAAAAGTGTTTATGCAATAGAGAAGTATCCAAGTGAAAATTCGAGTGGTACAACGCTTAGTATCTCTAATAATATCTTTTATAACAATCAAAATAGCAGTTATAGCAGTAATATCACATCAAATAAATCCAATTTCTTTAATGAAAATCCAGATTTTATTGATATTTCAAATAGAGATTTGAGATTTAAAGCGAACAGTATTGCATTGAGTGATGGTACTATTGTTATTGGTACATCAGAAGAGATGATAGAGAGATATAGAAATATCTCTCTTGAAAAATAAAAGATTCTACCTCTTTTTAATAAGGGGTAGAACGGTATACAACTTTTTGTGCCTCTTTTTTTGGAGTGAAAATATTTAGGAACTTATCGGTTATTTTACTATAGGTATGATGTTCTAAAACAAAACTTTTTCCCCTGATTCCCATTGCCTTACGTCTCTCTTTTGAACTGTGATATAGCTCTAAAATTGCTTCTGTAATTAAACTACTTTTATGTTCACTAATACTTATGCCACACTCTGCCTTTGAGATTAAATCGCCTTCTCCACTAAACAGGTGAATAATAGGTTTTGCTGAATACATATAATCAAAAATTTTATTGGCAGAGATACCATATTTATAAATACTTTTATCTTCCCATCCAATATAACAGACATCAAAGAGTGCCAACATGTTTTGAACCTCTTTTTTAGGTATGGCATCAATAATTGTAACGTTGGTCAGTTGTAAGTTTTGAACTCTCTCTCTTAATCGTCCTTTTTCTGAACCTTTTCCTACCAATACAAAATGTATTTTTGGAGAGTTTTCTAACTCTTTAGCCACATCAATAATTAAATCAAGTCTATCACCCATTCCCATTGCTCCAGCATATCCTATAATGAATTTATCCTTAGGAATTTGTGCTTTTGTCTCTTCATTAAGAGGAGATGGGTTTCTTAGCTCTTCTAAAAAAATACCATTTGGAAGATAGGTAAATTTAAAATTGTGGATACCTTGTTCATGAATATAGTTGTCTGTATTGGGGAGAACTGATGTGATATAATCTGCATTTCTAAATCCAAAATTGACACATTTTTGCATAAGAAACATCAATGGATTGTATTTTGAGTATCCTTGAAAGTTCATTAGTGTTAGTGGCCATATATCTCTGATTTCAAAGACAAGTTTTGCACCATGTTTTTTTGCCAAATAGTAAGAGGGTAAGATAAGCATAGGTGCAGAACCTGAACAGAGAATAACGTCGGGTTTTGTTAAATTTTTGGGTAAATTGAAAAGTTTAAAAGTAAATTGAAACCATTTCCAGACACGTTTTTTATCACGTGAATCTTTATATTTAATAACCTTTAACCACAGATACTCTATTTTATCAACCATCTCTTGTAGATAGGGTTGATTTTCTTTAATAGGAGGGTATTTATTTAAAAAGTGTGAGTATGAAGCCGATATAATAATCGGATTGATACTTCTTTTTTGTAACTCTTTTGCTATATAATAGTGTCTATATGTCATTCCATGTGATGGACTTCCTGCATAATCATTAATTATCCATATGGTTTTTTTAGGTTGATTTGTCATCAAATATCCTTTCTATTCTTCATAAAGAGATTACTCTTTAGACCTTCAAAATCTATATTAAAAATAGCATCAATAATTGAAAGACCTCCAATAAATGATTCTGTTTTTGGTTGATTATAAGTAAATTGAGGCATTTTGTTATAGAGAAGATTTATATTTGCATCTCTATATTGTTGATGCTCTTGGTAGTTATCTCCTCCCTCTCCAGATAGATAGCTATCTCCATTAACACCTTGAATAAGTTCAATTAATCTTTGGGTTGATTCTGTTTTAATATGAAAATCTGAGCTTTTTTTAAAGGCTGTATTTAAATTTAATTTTTCTGAGATGGCTACAATAAAATTTATATTGTAGTCTGCTAGATTATCAGCTTCAAAGTTAATAAGTTCAAAAATAAATTCACGATTCTTATTAAAATAAGGGGTTTTTGCATAGTTTGCTTGGAGTGTTCCAATGAATTTCTTTTTCCATTTCTGATTTAAAAATTCTGTTTCGTTAATCTGTTGAACACCACTTCCTCTTTTAATGGGAATGGTTAAATAGCTACTTTTCCCCGAGATGTTAATACTAACCCTATTGGTGTAACTTGAACCTGTTTTTATAAATTGGACATCATCTAAAAATATAAATATATCTGATTGCCAAATTTTATAAAAATATCCTAACCATGGCATAAAGTTGGGTTGGTGGATGGCGACTGTTATTTGATTATCCATCGTAAAACCTCAAAACTTTCTGCATACTCTGTACCAATCTGTACACCTCGTGTTTTAGCCAATGAGAATATAAAATCTTCACTCATATAGGCTCGACCCTCTTGTGACTTATACTCTTGTAACGCATGGCATTTACATTTAACATGTTTTTTCTCTAATTTTATAAATGATGTTGTGTTAAATGTAAGGTTGTTCCATATTAGCTCATAGCCCAATATAGTACAGTTTTTAAAGGCTCTAAGTCCCTCTTGAGCAATGGTCGCATGGTCTTGATGTATATCATGTAAAGAGGGCATTAAAACCAAGTCTGGTACGATTTTTCGTTTATATTGAATTAAATCTTCTAGAATATCTTGTCTTGCATAGTTTAGTTTTCGTACTTGGTAGTTATAGATAATTACATTTTCTCGTTTAATACCTAAGCGTTTTGTTGCATTTATTACTTCTGTTTTGAGAATATCTTTTGGATGTCCCTCTGGAACAGACTCTTCTGCTGTAGAGAATGCAAAATAATATACATTTGCACCATGTTCAATCAATTTTGCAATTGTCCCTCCTGCTCCAAGTTCTCCATCATCTGTATGTGGTGCCAATACAAATACATTTTTAAATTTACTAATCATTTACTGCTCCTACTTTAAGAGGTTTTCCCACTTGTTTTTTTCTTAACTCTTTATAGAGTACTAATAATTTTTTCTCTTGGTTTTGCCAATTGTATATCTCTTTGACTCTTTTAATATCGTTATCTTTACTTCTGTATGTTTTTAAAATTTCTGGAAAGAGTTTGTCAAATTCACTCTTATCAAATATATCTTCAATCACATACCCTGTATTGTTTTCGAGTACAAATCTTTTTAATTCAGATAATCCAGAAACAATAATTGGTAAATTTACCATTGCATATTCAAACATCTTGTTTGGGAGTGCTAAATCCCAACTTTTACAGAGATTCTCTTCTATACAAACTCCAATATCAGCAGAGGAGGTATAGTCTAATAGAACATCAGGAGAGACAGCATCATGGAAGTAGAGGTTTGGTTGATTTTTAACATGTTTTAAAATTTCTTCTTTTAACTCTCCAAATCCCATAATTACATAACTAATATTTTTTTTATTTTTAACCAGTTCTAAAAACTCTAAAATTCCTCTGCGTGGTTGTAGTCCACCTTGATAGAGAAAAATAATATGTTCTTTTGGTATATTAAATTTTTCTCTGAAAATATTTTTTTTCTTAATAGATACTTTTTTAGGTGTATTGTAGATAAGTGTGGGTTTCTTTATTCCATAAAGGTTTACATAATCATCTGCAATTGGTTCACTAACCGTAATAACCTCATCTACATATTTTAAGAAAAATTTTTCGACAATTTTAAGAATTTTTTTATCAAAAGTAGTTTGATGATGTCTCTCTGTTTCATGTTCATGTGCATCATAAACTACCTTTATATTTCTATTTTTAAATCGTTTTATTATAAAAGCAATAGGAAGTGTATCTAAATCATTACAGTGTAAAATATCAAAATCTTTACAGTGTTGAACTGCTGATTTTATATATTTTAGATATGCTCCTAATTTAGAGATTATCCCCTTACTCTCTTCTCTATTAAGATAACTAAATCTTCTGATTTTAAAATTTTTTTCTATTTCATACTCTTTTAGACCTATATCATTGTGTGCAATTACTTCAACATCATATCCTGCATCTGCCAATGAGATAGACTCTTTTAACACACGACTATCGTTTTTAAAACTATTAAAAACTAAATTTGCTACTTTCACCATATTCCCTTGTGATTTATTATTTTTGTTTTTTTCAGTTCTACATTAAAAATTAATTCTCTATTTAATATATTATTTTATTATATAACCCTTATCACTGAACAAATAAGCGTTCTTTATTTAGTTATTTTTTGTTTGAAAATTTTTTTCTTTTTCTTCTCCTTGTATATGATTTACGGTTATAAAAATGGCATAAAAGCCCAGCATCATTCGTATATCTATGAGACTACTTGATTTTAAAATATTAAGTAAAAAGTAGAAATAGAGTGCCAAACACCAAGCACAGGTTTGAGTATTGATTTGCCTGTAAACTTGATAGAATAGAAAGAGGAAAAGAAGCAGTGGAATATATCCCAATTCAAACCAAACTTCTAGAAAAATATTATGAGGATAATCTAAATGGTCAATATTGGTCATCTCATAACCATAACTTCCTACACCATATCCCCAAAATGGACTCTCATTTATCTTTTTTACAGAGAAAATGGTGTTGGTTATTCGGCTATGTGCAGAAGCTCCTCCACCTTTTTCTGTAACCAGTCCCATCAATCTCTCTACTGTATTATGCACCAGCTTTAATGCTCCACTATCTGAGGGAGAACTTGTTGTATTTGAGACAACAAAGATTATTGAGCCTGTAATAGCGATGGTAACAATAACTGGAAGAATTAATTTATTAAATTTAAAAATAGTAAGAAATTGATAGAATTGATAGAGTAAATACGCACCCAATATCAGTATTGTAAAGAGAAGAGGTCCTCTTCCTCCTGCTGATATAAGAATAATAAAGGAGATAAGTAACATACTCCACTTTAGAATAGGCTTCTCTTTTTCATTAAAAAAATAGTATAGAACAAGTATACCGTTAAGCCATGAAATAGTTAAATATAGAGCTGTCATCTGTAAAATTTCATCTTTATTCATGTTTGTAAAGACTTCAGTTGAATTTCCACTAATATAAGTGGTATAAAAGTTTAAAAACAGAATACTACAGAGAAATATTAATGGTGTAAGTGATAAAATAAACCTGTGCATATTAAAATCTTTTACCAAAAGAGGGAAATAGAATGCAAGTGCCATGGTTCCAAAATTTATGGTTTTTGTGACGGATGCACTTTGAGAAGAGGTGTATCCCAGTGAAAAAATCATAAAAAGATAAAAAAGTGTTAGTATACTAATGAGTTCAAATCGTTGAATAGATAGTGATTTTAGCGTTGTTTTAAGATGTGAAATCATTATCATTGTAACAATAATTGCACTTAAGAGTGTTAAATCTGGAAGACCTGTTATCCCCATAAGTGGTAAAACCATTTTAATGGTTCCACTCAATAGTAACACTGCAAAAATTAACTCTTTTGAAAAGATGGCTTGATAGTTCACAACATTAACTCTTGATGTTTTTTGATTGTCTCTTTATATATTGGACTATAGGCTTTTAGAGAGTGTTGATTAAATGAAGCATTGTGCCATAATAGAACAAACTCTCCATTGTATTTTTTTACGATTTTGAGGTAATAATCAATCATCTCTGTTACTTTTTTAGGATTTTTCCCCTCTTCGATAAAGGTGGCTTCCATCATAATAAGTGGATGTTCCATAATGGTTAAACTCTCTCTTGTTAATATGTTAAATGGGTGATAAGGGTAACATGATCCTGTACGAAAACCACTCTTTTTAGGATAGGCTAAATTGGAACACCACTCTAAACCATTATCTTCCCATAGTTGCCATGTTTTAGGTATTTCGAAGCGAAGATAGTGTTCTCTTCCACAACTGATAGGTGCTTGATTTACCTCTTCTAAAGAGGCTTTTTCTAACTTGAATTGTTCGCTGTTATTATAGGCATTATAGGATGGATGAATGCCTATAATATGTCCTCTTTTTTTAATATTTTCTATGGTTTCTTTTACAGAATTGTCATAAATATTATACCTATTGTCATATTTATTGGTTGTTCCTCCTGACATAAAAAAGAAGTGAGATTTTAAGTTAAATTCATCACTAATATCCATTATTTCATCAAATGTATCATAGGGATCTCTCTTTTTCCCTCTTTTTATATCTATATATTGTGCAACAGTTTTAAATGGTAAAAGAGGATTCTTTCTATAAACAATATCTCCTACCAACCCTTTTATGAGTGTTGTTGGGGTTGGATAACGTAGAACTTCATCAATATCATGTGTTAATAAAATAGAAGATTCTCGCTCTATACGTTTTTTGTTGTACCCCATTTTTAGAAGCATATTC
>Ga0256826_1000173_pt1 | contig 35315 bp, 34 predicted proteins | sample CV79metaG_FD_185975 | JGI IMG/M metagenome (GOLD analysis project Ga0256826, IMG submission 185975) | Hydrothermal vent microbial communities from East Pacific Rise, Pacific Ocean - CV79 | ecosystem: Environmental > Aquatic > Marine > Hydrothermal vents | place: Pacific Ocean: East Pacific Rise...
ACTTTTGCAAGGAGCAAAATATGGTAACAATGAAAGATTTATTAGAATGTGGTGTACACTTTGGACACCAAACTAGAAGATGGAATCCAAAAATGAAAAGATTCATTTTCGGCGAAAGAAAAAACATCTACATTATTGACTTACAGAAAACACTTAGATACTTTAAATACACCTACAACGTAGTTAAAGAAGCAGCATCAGAAGGTCAAACAATTATTTTTGTTGGAACAAAAAAACAAGCTCGTTCAGCTGTTAAAGAGCATGCTATTCGATGTGGAATGCCATTTGTATCTACAAGATGGTTAGGTGGAATGTTAACAAACTACCCAACAATGAAAAAATCTATTAGAAAACTAGAAATCATTGAGCAGATGGAAGAGAACGGTCAACTAGAGCTTTTAACTAAAAAAGAAGCGTTAATGCTTACTCGTAAAAAAGCAAAACTTTCTGCATACCTTGAAGGTTTCAGACACATGAAAAAACTTCCAGATATGATGTTCGTTATTGATGCTGTTAAAGAGCATATTGCTGTTAAAGAAGCAAAAAGAATGGGTATGAAAGTTATTGCACCACTAGATACAAACTGTGATCCAGATGTTGTTGATTACCCAATTCCAGGAAACGATGATGCTATCCGTTCAATTAACCTTTTCTGTAAAGAGATGGCTGAAGCAATTATTGAAGGTCAAGCTGAATTGGCTGAAAAAGAGGGTAAAAACGCAGAAGTTGCACCAGCAGCAGATGAAGCACTTGGCGAAGCGATGATGGCTCAAACTGAAGACCCAGAAGTAGTAGCAGCAACAGCTGTTCCAACAGAAGCTGAAGTAAAAGAGATTGTTAAAGAAGCTGTTGAAGATGCTGAAACAAACAAAGATGAACTTACTAAACTTTCAGGTATTGGTAAAGTTGGTCAAGACAACCTGTATGCTTCAGGAATCACAACATATGCACAAATTGCAGCAATGAGTGAAGAAGAAGCAACAACAGCAAAAGTAAAAGCTGAGGCAGTTGCAGAAGCTAAAGAATTGGCAGGAGCGTAAGCAATGGCAAACTTTGGACCAAAAGATATTAAAAAACTGAGAGAAGCTACCAATGCAGGAATGATGGATTGTAAAAATGCATTAAAAGAGTCTGATGGTAATTTTGATGATGCAATTGCATGGCTTAGAGAAAAAGGTCTTGGGGCTGCTGCTAAAAAAGCTGGTAAAGTAGCTGCAGAAGGTGTTGTTTCTGTTCAAGTTTCTGATAGAAAAGCAGTAATCGTTGAAATCAACTCTCAAACTGACTTTGTTGCTCAAAATGATACCTTCAAAGCTGTTGTTGCTGAAATTACAAAACACGCTTTTGATAACAACTTGGCTGATGCAGATGCTATCAACGCATCTGAAATTAACGGTCAACCTTTTGCTGAACATTTATCACTTCAAATTGCTACTATCGGAGAAAATCTTGTAGTAAGAAGAGCTGGAATGATTGCTTCTGATGATGAAACCGTTGCTATCAATGGTTATGTTCATGCAAACTCAAGAGTAGCCGTACTTCTTGGTGCAAAATGTGAAGATGCTCAGACTGCTGAAAAAGTAAGAGTTGAACTTAAAAACATTGCAATGCACGCAGCAGCAATGAGTCCAAGTACCCTTTCTTACAAAGATTTTGATGCTCAATTTGTAGCTGATGAAACCAATGGTAGAATTGAAAAAGTTAAAAAAGAGAATGAAGAGTTGCTAAGACTTAAAAAACCTCTTAAAAATGTACCTCAATATGTAAGTATGATGCAAATTACTGATGAAGTTCTTGCAACAGCTAAAATAGCTATTGAAGCTGAACTTGCATCAGAAGGTAAACCAGAAAAAATTTGGGATAGAATTGTTCCAGGAAAATTAGAAAGATTTATCTCGGATAATACTCTTCTAGACCAAGAGCTTGCACTTCTTGACCAAAAATACGTTATGGATGACTCTGTAACTATTGGTCAACATATCGAAAAAATCTCTGGTGGTAAAGCGACTATCACAGATTTCATTCGATTAGAAGTTGGAGAAGGAATCGAAGTAGCTGAAGAAGATTTTGCAGCAGAAGTTGCAAAACAAATGGCGTAAGCCCCTCCCTCCCTTTCTTCCCTTATTCTCACGTTTAACGTGAGAATAATCTTAACTAACTACCTCTTAACTTATTAGTGCTAGAATCCCATAAATTATTAATATAGGGGTATAAAAATGGCATTAAAATCAAAACTTACCAAGATACGAGAAGCCCGATGGTTCTCTAATTTAACTACAGCAATTATTGTAATCTACTCATCAGCACTGGGCTTAAAAAGTTTAATGGATGCTGATAGTAGCTACATGACACTCATGTCTCTGCTAGACTACTTTGTAACCGTCTATTTTTTAATGGAAATCATGATTAAAATGTCTGTCGAAGAGAATTTTTTAGACTTTTTCAAAGACAAGTGGAATCTTTTTGACTTTGTCATTGTCGTGATTACCCTTATCCCTCTTGAAAACAGCACCATGGCAGCCGTAGCACGACTGTTACGAATTTTTAGAATATTACGACTGATTACTGTTCGCCCTGGTTTAAAACGTATTATTGACATGCTTTTAGGTGCGATACCCTCGATTATAGACATTGTAATTTTAATGTTTATTATTTTTTACATTTACGCCATTATAGGAAATTTCCTCTTTGCCGATGTTCCAAGTGGATTATGGGACGATTTCTTGATTTCGATGCTTACGCTCTTTAGAATACTTACCTTTGAAGGGTGGACAACGGTTATGTACGAAGGAATGGCTGTTCATCCTTGGTCTTGGGTCTATTTTGTCAGTTTTATTATTATCGCTGCTTTTGTTTTCTTTAACCTTTTTATTGCTGTTATTATTGGAGAGATGGAAAAACTGCGAGACCAAGATGACCATGGACATGAAGATGAGATGGAGAAGTTGGATATTGTTCTAGCTGAGATAGGGAAATTAAGAGAAGAAATCAAAGCGTTAAAATCTGAAAATAAATAACAGAGCTTTAACCAAAGTTCTTATATAATCGTTTACCTTATTAAAAAGACAAACAACATGCCAAAAACCCTTTTAAAAGCAGAGGATATTGCTCATTCATTTGACTATCCTCTTTTTTCAAATATCAATTTTAAAATTCAAGAAAAAGAGAGCATTGCGATTCTTGGACGTAGTGGTTCAGGAAAATCAACTCTTTTACATATTTTTTCATCGTTTATCCGACCAAACTCTGGAACTGTAGAGCTTTTGGATAAAGATGTATACTCGCTCTCTGAAGAGGATATTGAAGATATTCGACGTAATAAACTGGGTATTGTTTTTCAAGCCCATTACCTTTTTAAAGGGATGAAAGCCATTGAAAATCTTGAGATTGCTGCCCTTTTGGCAAATGAAAAGATAGACGACTCACTGTTGGAACGTTTAGAGATAAAAGAGCTTATGGAACAAAAAATTGGAGAGCTATCAGGAGGTCAACAGCAACGTGTTTCGATAGCAAGAGTTCTGAGTAAAAAGCCCACACTGATTTTTGCTGATGAACCCACAGGAAATCTTGATAAAGAGACAGCCGAACTCGTTATGAAAGTATTATTGGAATACATAGAGCAACATCATGCAGGCATGATACTCGTGACCCATGACGAAGAGATGGCAAAACTCTGTAACAAAAGTTATAAACTTGAAAATCAAATATTAGAGGAGCTGTAAATGACCATTATGGATATAATTATAAAAATTCTTCTTTTTTTCACAGTATTTTATGGAGCCATTGTAATTAGTGCTTTTATAGGTAAAAAGATTCGTGAAAAGCAGGAAGAAGAAAAAAAGACAAAGACAAAAGAGGAGGATTAAACTCCTCTTTTTTAAACCCATAAGTTATCAATAAGACGTGTCGTTCCTACAACTCCAGCTACTAAAATAATTGTATTTCCAAGTTCTACATGCTCAATACTTTTAAATTGTCGATTAACCACAGCTACGTACTCTACCTCTATTTCAGAAAGTGTCAATAACATCTCTTTTTTTATAAGCTCAACATTGAACTCTTTTTTTAACAGCATTCTCGTTGCAGATTTTAATGAACGGGATAAACTTAATGCCTTTTTTCGCTCCTCTTTATTCAAGTAGATATTTCGACTGCTCAATGCCAGTCCATCACTATCACGAACAATATCACAGGGAACAATCTCTACATTGATAAAATAATTTCGCACCATCTGCTCTATAAGAACCAGTTGTTGTGCGTCTTTTTTGCCAAAATAAGCTCTAAAAGAGCTGGGTTTGTTATAAGCAATTAAATTTAAAAGTTTCATAACTACTTGCAACATGCCATCAAAATGCCCTGCCCGTTTTGTCCCCTCTAAGATAAATCCACGAATAGCAGGAGCAGTAATAGAGAGTTCATCCGATTCATACATCATCTCTACGGTGGGCATAAAAAGTATCTCTACCCCTGCTAATTCACAAATCTTTGAATCTGCTTTCTCTTTACGAGGATAAGCATCCAAATCTTCGCCTTCTAGGAACTGTGTAGGATTTACAAAAATAGAGACAATAACCGTATCATTTTGAGTCCGAGCTTGGCGTATCAACGTTAAATGACCTTCATGTAATGCCCCCATGGTTGGCACAAAACCAATACTTCCCTTTAACTTTTCAGTTACTTCAAATAGAGCTTCTATAGTATGAACGATAATCATAAATACCTCGTAAAAATTTATTTTTATTATTATATAATGAGAAAATCAAAACAAAGGTATTTTATGAAAAATCTATTAATTTTCGGCACTATTTTTGCACTATCAGCATGTACTCCTATTGTCAAAAAAGGTTCTACACAAACCCTTCAACTTCCTCAAACAAATAACAGTAACTACAGACTGATTGACCAAAAACATAATGATTTATTAAATAAGGGTAAAGAGCTTGTAGAAAAAGGAGATAAAAAAAATGCTATTATTTATTATTTTAATCCTGTAATAAAAGAGTACGAAAGAGCCTATGCTCATAGTTCAAAACGTATTTATACAGCACGAACACAAGCAGAGCATGACTTCTACGCTATGACAGCAAGTAACGAAGGGAAAATGGCACATATACTTTCGGAAACATGGTCTCGTGCCTATTATCTAAAAGCCTATACATTACTAGAGCTAAAAGAGTTTCAATTAGCAGAGCAAAATATTAAGAAAGCCCTCTATCTTTCGCCATCAAACTCTAAATATCTCTCTGAACTGGGACGCATTCAACACATTAATAAATCATGGAGAAAAGCCTTAAAAAGTTATCAACTAGCAGAAAAATCTGCAAACTTTTTTAGCCCAAAAAGTCTTAAAAAACAAGAACTTCTCCATGCTAAACGAGGTATTGGATACAGTTACACAGAACTCAAAGAATTCAAAAAAGCTGAAGCCACCTATAATGACATTCTAAAAATTGATTCAAGAGACCAAGTAGCTCTTAAAGAGTTAAAATATATTCGTGGATTGAAAAAGTGGTAGAGTGTCACAAAAGAGAAGAAAAGGAATCCTAAGAACTCCTTTTCTTCAAAAATTAAAATTCTGCTTTTCTCCAACGAGCTGTATCATAAAATTTCTTATCAAACTTATATTTATAGCTAATGACAGGTTCGGTTGGAACATAATCTTCTGCCAAGAAAGCACCTTTTTCCATTTTAAGTTCGCTCGTCCAAGTAGAATTTGTATATTTAGGTAGCTCCACTTCAGTGGGGTCATTCATTGCCATTAACTCATTATGAATGATTCTATCGACCTCTCGGTCTGAATGTAAACCATAATTATTATCATAGAGATGTGTTTCAGAAACAGAAATCACATCGTGATGTGCAGTACACCCATTAAAAAATATTGATAAAAAGACAATAGGTAGTAATAAAAATTTTAGTTTTGTTTGCATAAAATATTCCTTATATTAATTTTTTATTAAATTAACTATATAATATTAAAACTTAAACTAAAATTATTTTATTTCAAAACCTTAAAATTATGATTTCTCTTCCTTTTTATCTTGTTGTGCAATCTTATCTAAAACCGTTGCACCCATTAATAAAGCGATTCCATCAAAAAATAGACTCACTCCAACAAAAAAGCCAACCAACCAAAGAGAACTAAAAGGCCAACCCACCATAAAGATTACAGCCAAAACAAAAGACATCAAACCATTCAATGCCCAAAACCATCGGTGCTTATCTCCTTGAGCTGAAAAGGCTAGACCAGCTCCTGCAAAAGCATCCATAAAGAAGTAGATACTAAAAAGTAACCCTAAGGTAGCTACCCCTTGCAAAGGATAGAAGAGCATAAAAAGAGAGACTCCAACTAAAAGAAAACTCTTTAACCATCCTGCCCAATCCTCTTTGTTACTCATCCATGTCATCCAAGCAGAACTTAAACCTGCAAAAAGCATCAAGTAGGCAATAAATACTACCGTACTAAACGTCATAAAAGCAGGAAAAGCAATTCCAATTACACCTAAAAGTAAAAAGAGGACTCCCCCTATTTTACTATATTTCTTAAATTTTTTTAATAATTTATCATCAATACCAATTAGTATATTTTTATGATTCCACATCCTTTATCCTTTATCAATAATTTTCATACTTTCCATCTTCAATATCCTGTTTTATCTCATCCAATTTCTCTTGTATTATCGTTAATAAGATGTGAGCAACTTTAGTATCGTCTGCTTCAGGAACATCCCAATCTGTAAACTTCATATTGGCTTTAAAGAGAAGTTCCACCTCTCTTTTAATGTTTTTTTTGCGTCCTTCTAACTCTTTGTCTACTGCATCCATTTTTAATCCTTTTTTTACTTTATGATCTTAGTTTCATCAGCTTTAGCATCAGATGTAAATTTAGAGGAGTTTTCTAAAGCTTTTTTTACCTCTTTATGTTCATATGCACGAATTTTTTCTTGAGCTTTTTTCTTTATAACATCTTCTCTACTTTTATTCAGCAAAGTGTGAAAACTATTTTTTAGTTTATCGTACAATTTCTCTACAACATTTTCGCCTTTAATCTCTTTTTTAATCTCAGAGATTCCTTTAGAGAGGAGTTGATATTCAGCCTCATGCTTCTTAGTATACCCAAAGAGTACTGCTTTTTGTAATTCATCATCTGCCATATTCAAGAGTTTTTGAGCCTCCTCTTTTTTAGACTTATCCAATAATGATGCTTCAACAATCAAATCCTCTGAAAGTATAAGTGGAATTGGCATGACCACAGTATCAAGCTCCATAAGACTCATTCCCTTTACCAAAGTAGCTAAAGCTTCATCTTTTTTATTAGCTTTAAGTAATTTTAACGCTTCTTGAGTTGAAGGCAAATACAAATCAATAGGAATACTTTGGGTAGCAATAACCATCTCATCTTCTAAGGGTAACAACATTCTTCTTGCTTGTTGCGTATTATGCTCTTTTAAAAGTGTAATTGTACTATCAATATATTGTTGAAGCTCTTTAGCATTACCAGCAAAGACATCTACATTAATCTCCTGTGCAATAGCTATCAAGCCTAATTTTGGTTCTGTTTTTAATGCTGTCTTAAATAACGAAATAGACTCTTTTAACAATTTTATTGCTTCATTTTCTTTTTTATTTTCCAAGGCTTTTGTTGCTAAAAAAGTTTTCTTTAGTCCATCAGTAATCTCTTTTGATGCCTTTTTAAAATTCTCTTTTTGGTGTTGTACCTCTTGATTAATACTCTTTTGAAGACGTAATACTTTTTGAGTGTCTTGCTGAACGTGAACGGTCTTGGAAGATGGTGCTACTTCAGTATTTGCTGAAAGTGATAATGTTCCGACAAATAGTGATGCCACAACGGTGGAGATAAACTGTTTTCTTTTCATTGTTAATCCTTATAATAGTATATTGTTTTAGAAAAATCTTATATTAATAAATAAAAATTATATAATTCAATTTTTTTCATAAATAAATTATATCATATTGAGATTAACCAACAATAAACATAATATTAACAAATAATTAACATTATTTTAGGTTATATATTAAGGCTATTAAAACTAATTTTTTTTAAAGATTATAAATAAATAGCTTCTTTTTCAACAAAGATAGATCAAAAATAGCATTTTCTAGACTTTTAAAAGAGTATAATTAAAGGCTATATATTATTTAAAAATAAAATGGAGATAAAAATATGAAACAAACTATAGAATCAATACTCTTTGGATTTAGAGAGATTTTAACATGGCATACCATGAAGTATGCACTTATTACTGGCTTAGTCGTTATGGGTCTATGGATAAGTTTAGGCTTGCTCTTTTGGGAAAGTTTAAGCTCGTTGAGTCTCATGCTGATTGATTTTCTTCCCTTAAACTTAATGATTTCAGATGGGGCATGGATGCTCTCTACCTTTATTTGGTTAATGGTGGTTCTATTAACCTTTGCCTTGATTTATATCTTTTTAGGTAACTTTATTTTGACTAAAATATCTCAAAATAAATATGGTTCATTCTCCTATATACTCATGATTTTAAGTACTTGTTTTTGGTTACTTATTTGGTATATGAATGACGCAATGATTAATGAAACCATTAGAGATTTTTTAAAAACCTTACCCTATACAACCGTAGAGCATGGATTAGCATACCTCTTTACCATTTACATTATCTATAATGCTATTGTGATTAGCATGTTGTTTATTGTCAATATTTTCAATAAACCACTCATTCAACATCTCTCAAGCAAACACTATGATGGAGAGTTAGAACAACACCATACCTTACAGGCATTTCGATACACTCTAAAAGATACCTTTTTATTCATTATTATTTCGCTCTTAGCCTTCCCTATTCTGTTCATCCCTATCATCAATTTTATTGCACAAATCATTTTATGGATGTGGCTTACAAAAGATACTCTGCAATACAATACAGCTTCCTTAGTATTTGATGAAGTAAATAAGAAAGAGTTAAAAAAGTATCAAGTCGATATTTGGTTTATCAGTTTTATCACAGTACTCTTCAACTTTATACCTATCTTTAATATTTTTGCTCCATTTTTTGGAGAGATAAGCATGTTTCATTACTGGAAAAAAATTCAACAAGAGGGATAGGCGTGAAAAAGAAAAAAATAGGCTTTTTAGAAGCCTTTAGTATTGGTGTTGGAGGTATGGTTGGTGGTGGAATTTTTGCCGTTCTTGGTTTAACCATAAACTTAGCACAAGGGGCTGCCCCCATTGCTTTTATGGTAGCAGGTTTTATTGCTCTGATTACAGCCTACTCTTATGTCAAACTCTCCTTACGTTATCCCAGTGAGGGTGGAAGCATTGAATTTATTATTCAAGCTTTTGGTAATGGATGTTTCTCTTCGGTCATTAATAATCTATTGCTTATTAGCTATGTCATTATGTTGGCACTCTATGCCTATGCCTTTGGAAGCTATGGTTCAGCTCTTTTAGTAGGAAGTGATGTTCCTTGGATTCATAAATCTTTATCTGTTGCCGTGATTGTACTCTTTATGCTTATTAATCTGTTAGGTGCTTTATTTACAGGAAAAGCCGAAGACATCATGGTCTTTTCTAAACTCTTTATTCTGATAATTTTTGCAGGAGTAGGAACCTTGAGCATAGATATGAGTCACATGGCAACAACGGAATGGATGCCCATGACCTCTGTAATTACAGGTGGATTGATTATTTTCTTAGCCTTTGAGGGCTTTGAACTGATTGCCAATACAGCAAAAGATATTGAAGAGCCTGAAAAAAATTTACCACGAGCTTATTATGCTTCGGTCATTTTTGTTATTATTCTCTATGTATGGATTGCCATGGTAACGGTGGGAAATCTCTCTTTTCAAGAGGCAAAAACAGCCCAAGATTATGTCTTAGCAAAAGCAGCAGAACCCTTCTTTGGAGAAGTTGGTTTTATTATCATTGGTATAGCAGCACTGCTCTCTACAGCATCAGCAATCAATGCAACACTTTATGGAAGTGGACGAACCTCCTATCTTATTGCAAAACATGGAGAACTACCACACAGCTTTGAAAAACAGATTAAAAATGGTTATGAGGGGATGATTATTATTGCCCTCTTAAGTATTATTTTTACCACACTATTTGACATTAACAATATCTCGGTAGCAGGAAGTATTGGATTCCTAATTGTGTTTACACTGGTTAATTATGCCAATTTTAAATTATATAAAGAGACTAAAGCCAATAGATTTATTGCAGGGACAGGTGCATTATTGGGCTTAACGGCAACCATTGTATTGATTACCTATAATCTGATTCACTCTCCCCAATCATTAATAACCAGTGGAATTGTTTTATTCGTTGTAATGCTTTTTAGCTTTGTATATTACTACTTTAGAAACAAGACCTTTGGAAAACCTAAACCTTCTAAAAAAGGATAAATTATGAAGAAGATAGAAGAGCTAGAACCTATAACGAACCACCCATTTAAACGTGTGGTGGTTTTATTATCTAATTTAGAAAAAATTAATCAGCTACTTCAGAAAGCTGTAGATTTTTCACAACAACATCAAACAAGCTTAGAAATTCTCTATGTTCAAGAGGAAGCACTTTTTGAGATACCCGATTATTTTTTATCTGAAAGTGAAATTACCCATGAACGTTTAGATAAAAAAAGAATTAAAGCCAAAATTCAAGAACATCTTCTTGCTTTAGGAGTTCAAGAAAAATACGCTATTTTAATTTATGAAAACGATACCGTGAATCAACTACTTTACACGTTCAAGGAACAAAAAGAGACTCTCTTTATCACAGCCTATCATCAAGAGCTAAATGAAAAATTAATTGAAAAAACACCCTACAGTTTTTGGATAATAAAAAAAAGTGTTCCCCAATATAAGATGATTGCTCTTCCATTAGATTTTAGTGAAAATGGTAAAAAGGCACTGCAAATAACTCAACATCTATTCAGTAAAAATGCCATTACTATCGTACATGACTATCGGTACCTTTTAGATGCCGTAGAGATTCAAGTAGACTATTTAAATCTCATTCCTATCCTTAGCCCCGATACCATTGCCTTTAATGAACGCCTAAAAGAAAAGCAAAAAGAGAAGTTTGAAAACTATAAAAAAGAGTTTAGGGTTAAAGGCGAATGTATTGAAGGAAAAGGTGCTTTAGACCAAGACCTTATGAACTACATCTCAAAGAGGGGTTTTGATTTAACCATTCTCTATCATCAAGATTCTGAACTTTTTTTATCTCCCTCGCTCATCCTAACCTTGCTCAAAGAAGTCTCTACCGATTTCTTTATTTTTAATCTTTAGAGAGGAGTATCTTACTCCTCATCCTCATAAAGCCAACGTAACGCTTCTTGTCGGTTATCAAACTCTTTTAGAGTACCATTCATAAACCACGAAGAGATTTTCATTACCGAATCAATCAGTTTATTCTCTCCATAAAGAGCAATTTTATTAAAATTAAAATTGTATTTAATCCCCAATTTTAAATCGTCCCATGCAGCTCTAGCTTCCCATCCTTTAAACTCTGAAACGTCCATAAAAACATTTATTTTAGGTTCTTCTACTTGTGCTAATCCTCCATCAATTAAAGGCATCACGCGTTCATAATCCTCATGAGTTAACGTACCTATTGCTTTAAAAGAGAGAAAAAACTTATTATTATCAAGCCGTTTTATTCCCATGGAGAGACCGTGCGTCTCTAAAGGAGTCTTCTCCTCATTTATCCATTTTTTTGCTTGCTCCAATTCATTAAATTTAAAATGTTTCACTTCTGATTCGACAAAATGCTTGCTAACGGGTTCTATAAAATCAATAGCTAAAGCATTTGTTACAAATGCAACTTTCTGTACCCGTTTATGATGTTCTTTAATAAATTTTAAATGTTTAACCAATGCTCCAAAAGAGTTCCAATAGGGAAACTCTTCTGTATAAATAATAATTCCTTTGAGTGAACCAAGCTCTTCAATAAGGGGATCAATAGATTGACTCGCTACAGTAAAATCATCTTCACATAACTTTCCTTTGGGTTCGAGTATTACAAGTGCGTTTTGAATATCTGTTCTAATCATTAACATTTTTAGTCCTTTTTTGTTTATTATACTCCTATTTTAAAAAGTCAAAGGTTAAACTAAAAAGAGAAAAAAACTCTAAAATATTATTTAATATTTTTTTATGTTATAAGTGGTTAAACTTCTTGAGAATAAATATTTTCAAGGATTAGAATGAAAAAAACATTATTAACATTTTTAGCTCTAGGAATCATTCCAGATACATTAACAGCACATAATATACAAACAGGAACAATTGAAGTAATAGGAGGCACAACTCTAAACTTTACCTCTTCCACAATCGAACAGAATGGTCGTGATACCGATATTGATTCAAGAGAGCTTTCTCTTACAGGTCTCTATTATATCGCTCCCAATCTTGGTGTTGGTATGCACTGGTCATACGAATCTACAAAGGTTGGAAATAATAACCGTTCAGAGACCATTATTGGACCTGCATTTGCGTTTAATATTCCCATTGCTCCTCAGATGAGCATTAAACCCCTTGGCTACATAGCACTTGTCAATGGAGAAAATGGAACAACGGATTATGATGGTACAGAGTGGGGTCTTGGTGTAGATGCTGACTACTTTATCCGAAACAACATCTCACTTAATGTAGGAATTGTTTATTCAAGTCAAGATGTCGATATTGATGGTGGTGGAGATTTTAAAGCAACTGGATTTCAAACAGGAGTTGGGATTTCAGTCTATTTTTAATAGAACTTTTAGAATTAAAAAGAGAAATTTTTTACTCTCTTTTTAAAAATAGTGTGAAGTTTCTTTCGATTTAAGTTATCAACTATATAATAATAAGATATATTGCTAGCAAACAACTTATATATACCCTTTTTTCGTTACCATTTGAGCCATTAAAACATTGGAAATTGTAGATGCTAGGGAAAATAATTATCGCCTCCATTCTTACAGGGATTATTAGTGGTTTTTTTATCACATTTTATGAACTGCTTATAGTCTTTGTAACCTATTTTATCTATATGGGAGACCCTTTTGAAACCATTCCCACACTACCTGTTTGGTATATTTATGCTGTTCCTACAGTAGCTATTTTCATCGTAAATTATCTCTCTTCAAAAGACAAACATATTCGGGAATATGGAGTCAATGAAATCGCTGAATCCATTAGTGAAAATAAAATGAAACTTACAATTAAAACACTTTTTTATAAAGTTATCGCATCAACACTCTCACTCTCTAGTGGATTTACTGTAGGAACCGAAGGTCCTAGTGCAGGCATTGGAGCAATGATTGCATATCAAGTTCATAAAGTATTAAAGTTACCTACAATGTTAATTAAGATGATGATTAGTTTAGGTGCAAGTGCAGGAGTGGCAGCAATATTTGTTTCGCCATTAACAGGCATTGCTTTTGCTGTTGAAAACATCGCTTATCAATTTATTAAGCAGTACATTACCTATCTTATTTTGGCTTCTGTTATTGCATTTGCTATTAGTATAAATTTTTTAGAACCTATTATTTTTTATCACTCTAAAGGACGTGAAATAGATAATAATTATATTATCTCAAATCTTATTTTTATTCCATTTATTACATTCTTTATCTATTTATATCTCTTTTTAAAAAAACGGGTTTTACATTTTATTGATTTAAAAATTTTTAACAACTACCATAAATACCGTAACCATATTTTTGCCCTTTTAGGAGGAGGGGTTATTGGTACCATTCTACTTATAGAACCACAAGCTGCTTTTTCAGGAAAAGAGATTGTCATGTCACTAATTAATCAACAAAAGCATGTTCCTCTTTTACTTATTTTTACCATTGTTTTGTTACGTATTATAGGAACCACTGTTGCAATTTATGCAAATGCTGTAGGAGGCGTTTTTTTACCACTAATGAGCATTGGTGCATTAATTGGTTATGGCTTTGGAGAGCTAATGACCTTGTATGCTTTTCCTGTAGAAGCCTTCTATTTCGCTGCGATTGGTGCAGCTGTTTTCATGGGGGTTATTATGAAACTTCCCTTAACGGCATTGGTTCTTGCTATGGAAACTACCTTTGATTATAATGTGGTTATTGCCACAGGAATCAGCGTTGTTCTTGTTGCCTACTTCTCTAGTTTTCATTTCAAAATTAGAAAGAGTTATGTCAATAAACCAAAATAAGTTCAAGGTAGCCTTGTCAACTACAGTAAAAATACCATATTTTTTACTATAGAGTCAAATTACTTTTTGACCTCTTCTTTTAACTCTTTTGATTTATCAACTGTATCGGCAACGGTATCGGATGCATCGTCTTTAACCTCTTTTGTAACATCATTTAAATCATCTTTCATATCTTTAGCACCATCAATGCCTTCTGATTTTACTTCTTTAGCAGCATCAATTCCCTCTGTTTTTATCTCTTTTGCTGCATCAATCGTATCGGTTTTCATCTCTTTCATCCCATCCGTAGCTTCCGTTCTCATCTCTTTAGCCGCATCGGTCATATCCCTCATCATATCTCCCATAAAAGAGAAGTTTGCTGAAGCTGTTGTTAACATTGTTACGGTTAAAACCGTCAATAGAGTAAGTTTTTTCATTATCAAGTCCTTTAAGTTTGTTCACTTATTATAAGAAAAAAGACCTTAAAGATATAAGAAATATTAATTAATTACTATTTGATTAATGATAATAAGTTATTATTACCCAAAGATTTTTGTTAAAAAAACCTCATAAATAGAAGATATAAAGAATGTGCTATTTTTGGAATAGAGTTCTTGCAAAACTAGGAGTAGAGACTTTAGTCTCAGTAAAGTTTTGCAAGAAATCTAATGCAAGGTGTAGAGAAAGTCTCTAATTTACTCTACACATGAAGAAAATTAAATTTAGAAATCGTAAGTAAGACCTGCTGAGAGTGCATCTAATGCAGGGGCTCCTGATTTAACAACCATTTTTTCATAATCAACAAAAAGACCAATACCTTTCTCTTGGTCTCCTTGACCGTCAAATTCACGATTGTAACGTCCATCTTTCGGACTGTCTTTACTTAAATCAACCTCAATACCTGCACCTAGAGCCAATGTTTCTGCATCAGTACGTTGTAATTTTCCCTGTGTTGTTGTTTTTGCAAGCCCAACTAAACCATAAAGATTACTCTTGTCTCCAATAGGAAGCATCGGTTTAATAAAAACACCTGCATGTTTAACGGTACCACCATTATCTTTCAAACTGGTTTTAATACCTCTAGCTTCTAACCCAATGTATTGGTTAAAGTCATAACCAACTCGTCCTAAGATACCGATAGTTTTATCTATACCTGCATTTGCACATCGTGAACGACAACTTGTTTTATAACGCGTTGCCGTAATTCCTAAACCAGCATAAAAGCCATTTGCATAAATACTTTTAAGATTTTTTGGCTCTTCAACTACTGCTGTCTCTACGATTACAGGTGTTTTAACTACAGGTTGAACAACTTCCTCAACAACCATCTCTTCAACATTCTTTATATCTTCTGATTCATACGGAGTAACAACTTCAAAATCTCCACCTGCATGAGCTAAAGTAGTTAAAGTAACGAATGCAATAAATGATAATTTACTATTTTTCATAAAAATTCCTTTGATTTATATCTATATTTATATTTTAATATTTATTTAAAATTATACAATTTTTAACTTAAAAATTAAGTTTTAATAAAGAAATGAAAGATTAGCTATTAGAAGTTTTTAGAATAAAAAAGAAGATAAACACCATTGGAGAGCAAGCTCCAATGGTAGAAGAGATAAAAAAAAACGCTTAGTTTCTTTTCTCGATAATCTCTTTTGCAACGTTTGCAGGTACTTCATCATAATGATCAAATTCCATAGCATAAGTTGCACGACCTTGAGTCATTGAACGTAAGTCTGTTGAGTAACCAAACATTTCAGAAAGTGGAACAAAGGCATCAACTATTTTTGATCCAGCTCTGTCTCCCATACCTCTTACGATACCACGTCTTTTAGAAATATCTCCAATAACGTCTCCCATAAAATCTTCTGGTACTTCAACTTCAACTTTCATCATTGGCTCAAGAATAACTGGTTTAGCTTTTCGACAACCTTCTCTGAATCCCATTGATGCAGCCAATTTAAACGCCATTTCAGATGAATCGACATCATGGTAAGAACCATCATAAAGAGTAACTTTTACATCTTCAACAGGGTAACCTGCTTGAATACCTCTAGCCATTGCTTCTTGAATACCTTTATCAACAGGTTTGATAAATTCTTTTGGAACAACCCCACCTTTAACAGCATCAACAAACTCATAACCAAAACCAGCTTCTTGTGGCTCAATTTTAAGGTAAACATGACCAAATTGTCCACGTCCACCAGACTGTTTAGCATACTTGTACTCTTGCTCAACAGATTCTCTAATAGTCTCACGGTATGAAACTTGTGGAGCCCCAACTTCAGCTTCTACGTTGAATTCTCTTTTCATTCTGTCTACAAGAATTTCAAGGTGTAATTCTCCCATTCCTGAGATAATAGTTTGACCAGTCTCTTCATCTGAAGAGACACGGAAAGATGGATCTTCAGCAGCTAGTTTAGAAAGTGCAACACCCATTTTTTCTTGGTCAGCTTTTGTTTTTGGCTCAACAGCAACAGAGATAACTGGATCTGGGAAATCCATTCTTTCAAGAACAACTTTATCCGAAGCATCACATAGAGTATCTCCAGTGGTTGTATTTTTAAGACCAACAACAGCACCAATCTCTCCAGCGTAAATCTCTTTAACTTCTTCTCTTTTGATAGCATGCATTTTCATGATTCTACCAACACGCTCTTTTTTATCTTTTGTTGAGTTATGAACGTAAGAACCTGATTCTAAAGAACCACGATAAACACGAATAAAGGTAAGTTGTCCAACAAATGGATCGGTCATAATCTTAAATGCCAATGATGCAAATGCACCCTCATCAGTAGATTCAACAACAACTTCTTTCTCTTCATCATCCATCATCGTACCTTTGATGGCAGCTGATTCAACTGGAGATGGAAGGTAATCAACAACAGCATCAAGTAGAGTCTGAACACCTTTGTTTTTAAATGCTGTACCAACCGTCATTGGAACGATATGCATACTAATGGTTGCTGCTTTAATTCCAGCTTTTAACTCATCTTCAGGAATCTCTTCACCTTCAAGGAATTTTTCCATTAATTCTTCTTGACCATCAACTTCAGCAATACTGTCAATTAACTTTTCACGGTACTCTTCAGCCAACTCCATCATATCTTCTGGAATCTCTTCTACGTGATAGTTAGAACCCATTTCAGCATCTTTGTCCCAAACAATTGCTTTCATTTTAACAAGGTCAACAACACCTGCAAACTCATCTTCAGCACCAATTGGAAGTTGAATAGGAACTGGGTTACCTTTTAGTCTGTCTTTGATTTGTCTCTCAACTTCGTAGAAGTCAGAACCAACTCTGTCGTATTTGTTTACAAAAACAATTGAAGGTACACCATAACGGTTTCTTTGTCTCCAAACAGTCTCTGATTGTGGTTGAACCCCACCAACAGCACAGAATACAGATACAGCACCATCAAGAACTCTCATGGAACGCTCAACTTCAATAGTAAAGTCAACGTGACCTGGAGTATCTATAATGTTAATCTGTTTTTTTGCCCACTCACAAGTAGTAGCAGCAGAAGTAATGGTAATACCTCTCTCTTGTTCTTGCTCCATCCAGTCCATGGTTGCAGCACCATCGTGAACTTCACCAATCTTATGCTCAACACCTGTATAGAAAAGGATTCTTTCAGTAGTTGTTGTTTTACCTGCATCAATGTGAGCAGCGATACCAATGTTTCTTACGTCTTCGAGTTTATGTGTTCTTGCCATAACTTAGTCCCTTACCATCTATAATGAGCAAATGCTTTATTCGCTTCTGCCATTCTATATGTATCTTCTTTCTTCTTAAATGCAGAACCTTTATCAGTTGCAGCGTCCATAAGCTCATTTGAAAGACGCTCTACCATTGTTCTTTCGTTTCTTTTTCTAGCAGAATCAATTAACCAACGAATCGCAAGTGTTTGCTGTCTAGCTGGTCTAACTTCGATAGGCACTTGGTACGTTGCACCACCTACTCTTCTAGATTTTACTTCCATTGCAGGTCGAATGTTATCCATTGCCTTATTGAATACATCGATCCCTTTTTCTCCAGATTTTTCTTCAATTCTTTCAAGTGCAGCGTACATAATTTTTTCTGCTGTCACTTTTTTACCATCTAACATTACGGCATTTACAAACTTTGTTAAAACTTTAGAACCATGTACTGGATCTGGCAATACTGGTCTTACGGGAGCTTTTCTTCTTCTCATATTATAATTTCCTTATTATCTTCAATCGTCTACTATTGATTTACTCAATCTTTGTCCCCTAAGGTTGTTTGACAAAAACTGCTTAAAGCTTATTTCAAAGCTCACACTATCTTTAACGCGTTATCTAAAAAATAAACTATTTTTTAGGTTTTTTAGTACCGTATTTAGAACGAGCAACTGTTCTACCGTTAACACCAGATGCATCCAATGCACCACGAACGATATGATATTTAACACCAGGTAAATCTTTGATTCTACCACCACGTACAAGTACGATTGAGTGTTCTTGAAGGTTATGACCCTCTCCACCGATGTATGAAATAACTTCAAATCCACTGGTTAATCTAACTTTTGCAACTTTTCTTAAAGCTGAGTTAGGTTTTTTTGGAGTTGTTGTATAAACTCTAGTACATACACCTCTTCTTTGAGGACAGTTTACTAGGGCTGGAGATTTTGATTTTTTAATCACTTTTTTACGTTCTTTACGAACGAGTTGGTTAATTGTAGGCAATACAATTCCTTTCTGTTTATTTTTTGAATTAAAATCTGGACTTGGAAGTCCCGAAAAAACGGTGTTTAAGCGTACTTTCGGGACTATCAAATGTAGAAAATGGTGCATATTATATCCAAATATGCTTTAATTTTTAAGTTTTTTTATTTAGGAATTTTATGCTAGGGTTAAAATGGGTGGTTTTGGGATTAGATTTTTAATATCTATACTCATAATCTTAAAATTAAAACATTAAAATATAAATTTTTATTAGAATATATTATATTATGTTATAATTACAACATATTTTATTTTAGATTTTTACTAAAGTTATAAGGACTTTTCAATGAAAAAAATAATTCTTACCCTATGTCTCATTGTTACTTCATCTATAATTATCTCTTGTGGAGGTAGTAGCAATAAGACTTCATCCAATCCAACAGATAAAAATCCCTTCTCTTATGTAGATACCTCTAAGTCATACACCAAACAACTTCAACAGATTTTCTCTAATTTAAAACCCCATAGCCAATTTTTTGATGTGAAAATCAAAGAGATTTCTCACCCTTCTAAATTTGTAGGAACATGGACAATGTGGAATGATTTTAGAGGAGATAAAAGCACCTTTAATGCAGATGGAAGTTGTGCTGATACCTTCTATTATTATAAAACAGGAGAAAAAGAAGAGAGCAGTTGTCAACAGTGGTATCATATTACTTTGGAAGATAACAGAGGCTCTTTTCTCCTTTTTTTATATGAAAATTATTTCTCTTTAATCAATTATGAATGGAACGATGATAATAACCTCTATTTTCACTATTTTTCAGGAGGCAGTGGAGGAGGGCATTTGGCAACCCGTGCCAATTCTAATCCTTTGGCAAAGAATATTGAAGAACGCTTTGTTTTGGGGACATGGCGTGAAGAGAGTTCAGATATTACAATTTTTTGGACATTTGATGCCAATCATAAATTTACAGTTAAAACCTATCAAACCAAAGATAAAAAGTTGCTGATTGATAAAACAGGAACATGGAGTATTAATAAAAATGTTATAAAAATATCCATACCCAATTCAAATGCGACTAAAAACAGCTATTTAGCTCGAAGTATTCCTCCTCAAAACATTAAATTAGACTTTCTTGATGGTATTGAGAAGTTAAGTTTTAAATATTTAAAAGGAGGGCATTATCTTTTTTATTTTAGAGATTTCTATAGATACTCTGAACCTCTTATGATTTCAGGAGACCCTTTTATTGGTAAATTTCATGCTCATGAGACCTATAAATCTTATAATGTTATTAGTTTAAATATTGAAAAAAAATCTTCTGATAGTTACAGTGTAGATATTTTTTGGAACGACGAAGTCTATCTTAGTAACAATGCCACTAAAGTCAAAGGATTGCTTCATGTGAATACTGAGTTTGGAACTGTTATTTTTAAACCTGTGATTAATGGTATTCAAAAAATTAATATCTTAGAAAATAATCTCTTTAATTTTCCAAAAAGAATTTTACGAACTTCTCAAAATCCTGCTAAAAAAGAGAAAACCATAATAGGTCGATGGATACAGAGTATCAACTATTCTATTCCTGAAGAAAATCGCTACTTTACTTTTTTAGACAATGGTAAATTCTTTAACTATAAAGGTAAATATAATGTAAATATTGGAAGAGAGGGAACTTACCGAGAAGAGGGAGAAAAAATCTATTTTAAATCACGATGTGGAAAAGAGGAACTATTTGATACCGTTAACTTTAATCAAGAACACTACACCCCAAAATCGTACAAAACCTCTTTTGTAAAAGTACCCAACAGCCAAATGCTCTCTTCGGTTTGGTATGCCCTACAACAGTATGCCATTGAAGATAAAAAAGAGGATATTAAGTTAATTCCTGACCCAAAACATGCAGGAAAATTTCTTTTTGAGAAAGAGCGAAAATACAGCAATGTAGGCTCAATGACCTTGACTTTTCAAGCCAATGGAGAAGCATTTGCTTATAATTATTATATGATTATTTATTATGATTATTATATTGAAAAAACGAAAGATGGAGAACAGATTGTTATGTTCAAAAATCCTGATAAACTTATTGAAACAGCATCAGGCTCTACTTTAAATTTATATGACGGAAGAAGAACAGCTTGTTATAATAATTCTATTGAGTTGGGATTAAATTAGTTAAGAAAAGGGAAAAATAATGAATAAAATAAAAAATGCCATACTCTATCCATGGTTTAGTATATGGATATACCCTAGAAAAACATTAAGATATATGTCAATTTTTCAAAATAGGACAACGCTATTTTTATTATATGCTTTAGCAATATTTTCAAGTTTAGATATTTTTGAGGAAAAGAGAATAGAAGAAGTATTTAATCTATATTCAAACACGCCTATACCCACGGGTATAATAGCGTTTTTATTGGATATATTTAGCCTATATATTGCTGTATGGATATTTAAGAGAAAAAAAATTTTACAAAAAAGTGCCATAATTATACTACTTACCTCTATCCCCTTTTATCTTTATAAGATAATTTTATGGTTTGATTTACAGTTTGCTTTTTTACCCTTAGAATGTGATGAATCTACAGTTACAACTTTCTCTATAATATACCTATTATGGCTATCTATTATATCATTCATTTTAATTCAAGAGGCATTTAAGTTCTCCAAAATAAAAACTTTTATTGTGTTGTTTGTAAATATATTACTATCAATTCTATCATACTTTATTGTGCTGTATCTACCACTATTATTCATTTATTATATTAGGAGTATATGATGATTTTAAATAAAAAAATATTTTTTTCTGTAATGACTATCTTAATATTACTAGTAACAGGTTGTAAAAAGAATGAAGAGCTTCATGAAGAAAGCCATTTTACTACAACTAATAAACTTGTAAATAAAGTTGAACTTTCAATCAGTGTGTATGGGAAAAATCAAATTATAGATGTGTTACTTGCTAATAAAGTTATTTTAGATAAGGAAGTAGAGGTAAATATAACCGTTCAAGGAGTAAAAAAAGGAATAATACTTCTGTTTGAGAATGCTCAATCACAAATGAGTAAAGTTATTATTCCCCCCAATACAATTATCTCTTTTAGAAAAAAGGTTAAAGTCATAAATTCTAAAAAATGGAAACAAGCTATCTTTCAGATACCCGTTATTACAAATGAAGGATTATTCTCTTTTAATAAAGAAAATTCTATTAAAATAAAGGTTATTCCTTTATTTCAAGACAGATAAGAAAAGGAGTTACACATGAGCCATATGAAACAATATCAACAAAGTCATCCACATCTATTTGAGCAGATAGGAGAAGTTCTTAAAACAAATTCAAATTTTGAGCATAGACTAAGCATAATGGGTAAAATTTTTCAACTTTTAATCATCGGAGGTATTCTATTTTTTCTCTCTATACTTTGGGAGCCATCATCAGATAAAACGTCCGAGGAGATTGCAAATCTTCTCTTTATAGGAGTTGTATTAGTTTATGCTTTGGTAAAAACCATAAAAAAGCTTTTATACTATTATGAATATGCCTATGTTGGAACAGAAGGATTTTTAACACTTTATATGCGTAAAAAGCCCCCTTCTAAAATATCAAAATATCAACTTATACGCTTTGTTGATGTGGAGACAATGGAATTGTATTCAGAGACCTCGTGTACTCCAAAACACCCTCCTATTAAGTTAAAACTTTATGATAAAGAGGTGCATCATTTAGCAACCATCACAACACAATATCACTATCTTTGGCAAGATGTTGAAGAAATTATTAGCAAGCGATTATTTGAGAGACTAAAAGATAAAACGGTTTTTTTTCAAGAGCTTGGAAGTATGCACATTGATGTTCAATACGAAGAAGATAAAGAGAATAAAGATGGAATATACTTTGACAGCAAAAATATTACTCTGGTAGAACGCTCAAATGCGTATCTTCTCAATAGTCAAACCTGTGAAGATATTCATACCAAAGAGGAGATACTCCATATTTTTTTAACCAAACATAACCGAGAGGTAAAACTCTCTTTGAGCTTTTTTATAAACAGAAAACTACTCTTGGAACTCATCGCATACAGATTAAATTTATCAAAAGAGAAACTTTTATTGGAATATATCACAAACCCTGCTGAACTTTTTGATTGTCCATAGAAAATTAAAATGTATTGTTTAAAATATTGATAGTGAGGTTAGTAGCTACTAACCTCACTATTTTAAATAGCAACGACTACTCAGCCTCTTCAGGTGTAAGAAATTTAATATTTTCCAAATCAACCATTCCTGTTCCCACAGGAATAAGACGACCAATAACAACGTTCTCTTTAAGATCTTCGAGCATATCAACGGTACCTGCAATAGATGCAGAAGTTAACACTTTTGTAGTATCTTGGAACGATGCTGCAGAGATAATAGAATCTGCACCAACAGCTGCTCTGGTAATCCCAATAAGAAGAGGTTCTGCAATAGCAGCTTCCCCAAATAACTTAATTACTTTTGCATTTTCAGTATCAAACTTACGTTTAGAAACCAAGTCAGCATCAATAAATTTAGAATCCCCACCATCAACAACTTTAACTTGACGCATCATCTGAGAAACAACAATTTCGATGTGTTTATCTGAGATATTAACCCCTTGACGACGATATACTTTTTGAACCTCTTCAACGATGTATTCATAAAGTGCTTTCACTCCAAGTGCAGCTAAAATATCATGACTGGATACGGTTCCATCGGTCATTTTCTCCCCAGTATGTACGAAATCTCCATCGTTAACAACAACGGTTCTCTGTTTATCAACAAATTGTTCAACAGGTGTTCCAACTTCTGGTGTGATAATAATACGTTTTTTACCTCTTAGTGGCTTACCAAACGATACTGAACCATTTAATTTTGCAATCAGTGCTGGATCTTTTGGACGACGTGCTTCAAACAATTCCGATACTCTTGGAAGACCTGAGGTAATATCGCTTGATTTTTGAGCTGCTTTTGGTGTTTTAGCTAAAATATCAGCAATCCCTACCCTTTGAGCATCTTTAACAAAGATAGATGTTTTAGGGTCTAAAGCATAAGAGATAATTTCCCCATCATCAGTTGCCAATACAATAGCAGGATTGTACATGGTTGGAATATAATCATTTAAGGTTAAACGACTCTCTCCTGTCAACTCATCAAACTGTTCAACAACCGTAACACCTGGAATAATATCTTCAAACTTAAGTGTACCATTTGATTCAGCAATCATTGGTTCAGAGTATGGATCCCACTCTGCAATAACTACTTGGTCTGTACTTGCAGATTTTGCTAAAGTATCTCCTCGTGAAACCAATGAATCATCATCAATATCAATAATAGAACCCCTAGCAATATAGTGTCTTGCTGCTTCTCTTTTATTTGCATCAACAATAACAGCAAAAAGACCTTTCTCATCTACTTTTTTACCATTCTCGATAGTCTCAAGTCTCTCTAAGAAATCTCCTTTTAATAAGAAGAATTTAACTGTACCTTTTGCATCTGCATGAATATTCTGAGTAACAGGTGCACCATCTTCCACTTTTAGTTCCGATGCAAATGGAATACGTGAAGGAACAGACCAAGCCTCTTTAATCACTTCAATAATAGAATCGCCCTCTTCGATAATCTCTCCATGTTTAAATGGAATAAAGAGTTTACCGTCAACTTTTCCACCAACACCTGCCAGCTCATTGGTTTTCGCCACATCTGCTTTTCTGATGGTGTAACGTTGCTCTTTTGCACCTTGTTGTACGGTTAAGATAATTTCGTCATGTGCATGAACAATGGTTAATTTACCACGTGTCAACGATTTTACTTTTGGTTCAACTAAAAGTACCCCTGCATTTCTTCGGTTAGAAACAAGAAGTTTATTTTCTGAGTTTTTATAAACATTTAAGTTGTAGTAACGAATAAACCCTTCTTTGTTTGCAATAACTTGACGCTCTTCTTTACCAGCAGTCGCCGTACCACCTGTGTGGAAAGTACGCAGTGTAAGCTGTGTTCCAGGCTCTCCAATAGATTGAGCAGCAACAACCCCAACAGCTTCCCCACGTTTAACAATTTTGTTTTCAGCCATGTTCAGACCGTAACATTTTGCACAGATACCTTTTGGTGCTTTACAGGTTACAGATGTTCGAATATTTACTGAACGAACTCCTGCTTCGGTAATAAGTTTCCCCATCGCCTCATCAATCATTGTACCTTCACTTAAAAGAACTTCCGAGGTAATTGGGTCAATAATATCTTGTGAAATTACACGTCCATAAACTCTATCTGCCAATGGCTCGATAAGTTCGTTACCCACATTAATATCAGAAACATCTACACCCTCATGTGTTCCACAATCGTGCATAATTACTTTTACATTTTGTGCAACATCAATTAATTTTCTTGTCAAGTACCCTGCACTTGCTGTTTTCATCGCTGTATCGGCAAGACCTTTTCTAGCTCCGTGAGTTGAAATAAAGTACTCAAGTACGTTTAGACCTTCACGGAAGTTAGAGGTAATTGGTGTTTCAATAATCGAACCATCCGATTTTGCCATTAGACCCCTCATTCCTGAAAGCTGTCTAATCTGAGCTGCTGAACCCCTAGCCCCTGAATCGGCCATCATGTGAACCGAGTTAAATCCATCTTTATCAATTTTGATTAGAGCCATCAAGTCGGAAGCTACTTCATTGTTGGTATCTGTCCAAATATCAATAATTTTATTGTAACGCTCCTGCTCGGTTAAAAGACCTTTACCAAACTGTTTTTGAATCTCAATAACCTGTTTCTTTGCCTCAACGACGGTTGGTTCTTTCTCTTTAGGAACTTTAATATCATCAATAGAGATAGATACACCTGATTTGGTTGCGTATTTAAAACCAATATCTTTCAAGTCATCCAAGAATACAGAAGTATGAGAAATACCACTTTTAGCATAAATATAATCAACCAATGCAGCAATGTCTTTTTTCTTGAGTACTTTGTTCCAGTAGCTTTGAGGAACGTAATCAGGAATAATCGCTTTTAAAATAACTCTACCTGCTGTGGTATTGATAATTTTACCATCAACAACCGTTCTAATCTTCGCATTGAGGTCAAGACCACCCTGCTCATTTGCAATAAGAACTTCATCAACATTGGCAAAAAGTTTATGCTCTCCAACCACATCAATCTTTACAAGAGTCAAGTAATAAAGACCTAAAATCATATCCTGAGAAGGTACAGCAATCGCTTTACCTGATGCAGGAAGCAAAATGTTCATAGAAGCCAACATCAAAATCTTTGCTTCGGCAATCGCTTCATCAGACAATGGAATGTGAACAGCCATTTGATCCCCATCGAAATCGGCATTAAAGGCAGCACAAACGAGTGGATGAAGTTGAATCGCTTTTCCATCAATCAATTTTGGGTGGAATGCTTGAATAGAAAGTTTATGCAGTGTTGGTGCACGGTTAAGTAGAACAGGATGCCCTTCAACCACGTCCTCTAAACACTCCCAAACTTCATTACTTTTCTGTTCAATCATCTTTTTAGCTTGTTTCAGCGTCGTAGCATAACCTCTATCTTCTAGCTTTGCCATAACATGTGGTTTAAACAGTTCAAGTGCCATAATTTTTGGCAATCCACATTCGTCCATTTTAAGACTAGGTCCAACAACAATAACCGAACGTCCAGAGAAGTCAACCCGTTTACCAAGTAAGTTTTGTCTAAATCGCCCTTGTTTACCTTTAATCACTTCTGAAAGCGATTTAAGTGGTCTTTTGTTGGCACCTTTAACGGAGTTTCCTCTTCGTCCATTATCAAAAAGTGCATCAACAGACTCTTGAAGCATTCTCTTTTCGTTTCTAACAATAATTTCAGGAGCATCAAGTTCAACAAGTCTTTTAAGTCGTTGGTTTCGGTTAATTACTCTTCTGTAAAGGTCGTTAACATCAGAAACAGCAAACTTACCACCATCAAGACTTACAAGAGGTCTAAGGTCTGGTGGCATAACAGGTAAAATAGTAAGCATCATCCACTCTGGTCTGTTTCCTGAATTTAAGAATGCTTCAATAACTTTAAGTCTTTTTACAATAGTTTTCTTTTTAGCTTCTGATTTGGTTGCTAAAATATCTTCTTTAAGTCCTGCAAACATATCCACAAGGTCAAGATCAGCCAAAAGCTCTTGAACAATCTTTCCACCCATTCGTGCATCAAGCCCAGAGTCGGGGAAACGTTGTTCAATTGATTGATACTGCTCTTCATTTAATACATCATATTTAGCCAGTGGTGTTGCACCTTCAGAGTCGTAACATGCTTCTCCTGCTTCTTTTACAATGTATGCTTCGTAATAGAGTACTCGCTCTAAATCTTTCATTTTTACACCCAAAAGTGTCCCAATTCTTGAAGGTAATGACGATACGTACCAAATGTGTGCGACAGGAGCAACCAAGTCAATATGACCCATACGGTTACGTCTTACTTTTGAAGTGGTTACTTCAACCCCACATTTTTCACACACAACGCCTTTATAACGCATTTTTTTATATTTTCCACAAAGACACTCGTAATCTCTTACAGGTCCAAATGTTTTGGCACAAAAAAGTCCATCTCTTTCAGGTTTTAAGGTACGGTAGTTAATGGTTTCAGGTTTTTTAACCTCTCCATACGACCATGACAATACTTTTTCAGGACTTGCAACACGTAAACGCATCGCATAAATATCCATTGGTCTCTCTTCTGTCGTTAAGTTAATTGGTGCTAAACCATCTAAAAAATCACTCATTATACCTCTTCCTCTTTTATCTTATCAAATAAATCTACATCAAGACCAAGTGCTTGAAGCTCTTTTGTCAATACGAACATGGTCTCAGGCACACCTGACTCTGGAACACTTTCGCCTTTTGTAATCGCACGGTATGCTCTGGTACGTCCATCAACATCATCCGACTTAATCGTCAACATCTCTTTAAGAATATGTGAAGCACCATAGGCTTCTAATGCCCAAACTTCCATCTCTCCGAATCTCTGACCACCAAAGAGTGCTTTACCACCAACTGGCTGTTGTGTAACGAGTGAGTATGGTCCAGTTGAACGAGCGTGAACTTTCTCATCAACCAAGTGATGCAGTTTCAGCATGTACATATACCCCACATTTACTCTCTCCAACATCTTTTCGCCTGTTTTACCATCGTAAAGTTCAGTTTTACCATCGGTATCCATTTTTGCTAACTCAAAGAGTTTATCAAACTCTTCATAGTTTGCACCCTCAAATACGGAAGCTCCAAACTTAACACCATTTGCCCAATCTCGTGCATAAATCAATAACTCATTATCACTAACTTTAGACAAAGTCTCTTTAGCATTCATCAGTTTTGCTACATCAGCAATCTCTGCCATTTTAGCTCTTAAATCACTAATCATGGTCTCTTTATGCTCATCAAACATGCTCTGAATCTGCTCTCCAAGCTCTTTGGCAATCATACCAAGGTGTACTTCAAGAATCTGACCAATGTTCATACGTGAAGGTACTCCCAGTGGGTTAAGAATAATATCAACGGTTTTACCCTCTTTGGTATACGGCATATCAATTTCTGGAACAATGTTTGAAACAATACCTTTGTTTCCGTGACGACCAGCCATCTTATCCCCTACTTTTAACTTACGTTTAGTAGCGATATAGACTTTTACCAACTTGGTCACACCATTTGGAAGAATATCATCTTTTTCAAGAATATTTAGCTTCTCTTCATGTGCATCTTTTAGCTTCTTTTTCTGTCGTTGGAAGTAATTCTTGGTTGAATTATATTCCGACTGAATAGAGTGGTCATACGAAAGAACAACGGTTCTTAATGCAAAACGGTTTACTTCAAGAATCACTTCTGTAGGGATAGCATCTCCTGCCTTATATTCAACCTCTGCAACCGTTACATCCGAAGCAAGTGTTGATTTAGAAAGTAAATCAGCTATTCTTAAAAGTTCTTCTTTATCAATCATCAAGAGTTTATCATGATGCTCTCCATCAAGAACAGATTTCTCTTCTTCATACGATTGAACGGCTCGTGCATCACGCTCTTGACCTTTTTTGATAAAGACCTTAACATCAACAACAACACCTTCCATAGACGCTTTACAGTAAAGAGATTTGTTAACAACGTGTCCTGCTTTGTCTCCAAAGATGGCTCTTAAAAGTCTCTCTTCTGGAGTTGGTTTAATCTCTCCTTTTGGAGATACTTTACCAACCAAAATCATTCCTGGTTTAACATGAGTACCAACTTGAACAATACCAGACTCATCAAGGTGTGTTAACTCATCTTCACGAATATTTTGAATATCTCTTGTAATCTCTTCTGTTCCGTGCTTAAGCTCACGAGCTTCAATCTCTACTTCATAAGTATGAACTGATGTAAAGGTATCTTCTCTAAGAATTTTTTCAGAGATAATAATCGCATCTTCGTAGTTGTATCCGTACCAAGGCATAAAGGCAACACGCATATTTTTACCAATAGCAAGCTCTCCCATATCCATGTTCGGACCATCGGCAATTACTTGCCCTGCTTTTACAACATCACCAAGTTTAGCTGTTGGAGATTGTGTAAAGGTCGTATTTTGGTTGGTACGCATATTTTTTTCCATTGGGTAATGGTCAATAAATACACCTCCATCATCTTCTCCTAAAATATAGATATTTTTAGAGTCAACTTTCTCTACACGTCCTGGTCGTTTAGCCTTTACAGACTCCCAAGCATCACGAGATACAATTGCTTCCATACCTGTACCAACGACTGGTGCATCTGTTTTAAGCAGAGGAACGGCTTGACGTTGCATGTTTGAACCCATCAAGGCACGGTTGGCATCATCGTGTTCCAAGAATGGAATCAACGCAGCAGCAGAACCTGAAACCATCAATGGCGAAATATCAATCAATGAGACCTTTTTGGTCTCGTTAAGAAGAATCTCTCCATTACAACGTGTCTCAATAAGGTCATGAACAATGGTTCTATCTTTAATCACTGTAGAGGCAGGAGCAATAACCAAATCTTCTTCTTGTGTTGCTGTTAAGTAAACAATCTCTTCTTGAATCACACCATCAACAACTTTGTTATATGGTGCTTCAATAAATCCTAAATCATTTACTTTTGCATAGGTTGCCAAGGTGTTAATTAGACCAATATTCTGACCCTCTGGAGTCTCAATTGGACAGATACGACCGTAGTGTGTTGGGTGAACATCCCGAACTTCAAAACCAGCACGTTCTTTTACAAGACCACCTTCACCTAGAGCTGAAAGTCTTCTTTTATGCGTTACTTCTGAAAGTGGATTGGTTTGATCCATAAACTGTGATAACTGTCCTGACGAGAAGAATTCTAAAATAGTATTCGTAATCATTTTAGAGTTCACTAAGTCGTGAGGCATTAACTCATCAAGTGTCCCAGAAAGTGTGGTCATCTTATCTTTAATCGCTTTTTGCATCTTCGTAAGACCGTTATAAAGCTCATTACCAAGAAGCTCTCCAATGGCTCTAATTCTTCTGTTACCCAAGTGATCTCTATCATCAATATGACCAGAACCATTTTTAACTTTAGAAAGGTATTTAACCGTATGGATAATATCTTCAGCCGTCATAACCGTTACATATTCAGGAACATTAAGCCCCAATTTATGGTTCATTTTCATACGACCAACTTTTGTTAAGTCATAACGTTCAGGGTCAAAGAAAAGTTGTCTTAAAAAGTTTTTCGCAGCTTCAGCAGTTACTGGTTCGCCTGGTCTCATAACTTTATAAATACGAATAACAGCTAAAGCATTTTCATCTTCAATCTCTTCTGTTTGCTTCAAAAGTCTAAGTGACTCTTGATCAGCAATAAACGATTTAATGATTGAGTTATCTGATCCCTCAGCTAAATCGTTAGCAATATGAAAACTTTCAACACCAGCATCAATAAGCTTCTTAAGTTTAAGCTCATCCATACCCGTAACCACATCATAAAGAACTTCTCCACTCTCTTGATCAATAACTGGACGAGAAAGATGTCTTTCTATCAATACATCTAGTGGATATTCTACCCACTCCAATCCATCATCAATAAGTTTTTGAGCTTTTTTCTTGGTCAAACGTTTTGAAGCAGCAACAACAATCTCTCCATTCAAGTCACGAATTTCATAAGGAGCACGCCCTGAAAACTCTTCTACTGTAAATTTGGTTACAAATCTATTGTCTTGAACAAAAATTTCTTTAGAAGCGTAGAACATTTTCATAATATCTTCTTTAGAGTAGTCTAAGGCTCTAAATAAAATGGTTACAGGAATTTTTCTTCTTTTATTGATTCTCGCATATAAAATATCTTTTGCATCATACTCAAAGTACAACCAAGAACCACGGTCAGGAATAATTTGTGCAGAATAAATAAGTTTATTAACAACGGTAGTTGCCTCTTCTTCTTTGAAGATAACCCCTGGACTTCGGTGTAATTGGTTAACAACAACTCTTTCAACACCATTAATAATAAACGATGTTCTATCCGTCATTAATGGAATATCTCGTACATATACAGCTTGATTTTTAATCTCTTTCGCATCAAGTTTTTCGCCACTCTTCTCATCACGATTCCAGATGGTTAAAGATATATTCATTTTTAAAGATACAGAGTAGGTTAATCCACGTTCCATACACTCACGAATGGTATATTTAGGCTGAACAATTTCAGAACCTTTATACTCTAAAGATAATCTATTTTGATGATCATGTAATGGAAAAACTGAACGAAAAACTTTTTCAATGGTTGATTCAGAACGATTTTTAGAATCAATCATTAAAAAGTCATCATATGATTTTTGTTGTAATTGAAGTAAGTTTGGAACAGCAATTTGTTGAGGGGTCTTAGCGAAACTGACACGAAGTCTATTTCCAGAGTGTAAAGAGTTTAACATGGGCGAACCTTATTATAGTATGTTATGTTAATTAAGAAATGTATAGATATACAAAAAAACTATTACGCAATAGCTTATCCCTATATCCAACATAGAGTCTCACATATAATTAATGATAATATTTTGATTTTGTACTGTTACTAATGCAATACAAGAGTTATAATCCACTGTTACTAATGCAGTAGAAGAGAGATTTGTTACTGTTTTTTAATTTTCAAGCGAAGGATATATTCGCTTGAAAATTATAAGTTAAATAATGATTATTTAAGCTCACAAGAAGCACCAGCTTCTTCAATTTGTTTTTTAAGCTCTTCAGCTTCTTCTTTAGATACACCCTCTTTAAGAGTTGTAGGAGCATCTTCAACTGCACCTTTAGCTTCTTTAAGTCCAAGACCTGTAATCGCTCTTACAACTTTAATAGCATTGATTTTTTTAGCACCAGCATCTGTAAGAATAACATCAAATTCTGTTTGCTCTTCAACTGCTTCTGCTACTGCTCCACCAGCTACTACAGTAGCTTGTGCAGATACACCAAATTTTTCTTCAAATTCTTTTACTAGCTCAGAAAGCTCTAATACTGACATGTTTGAGATAAATTCTAAAACATCTTCTTTAGTTGTTGCCATAATTAATTCCTTTAATCATTCTATTTTTAATAATTTCTTTGGATAAAATTTTTATCCTATTCACAGTCGGCTAAAGCCAACCCTACGCTTCTTCTTCAAGTTTAGTTGCTAAAGCACTCATACCAATGGTAAAGTTCTGTACTGGAGCATTCCAAACATTAAGTAACATACCAAGAAGTTCTTCTCTACCTGGAAGTTTAGCCATTGCTTCAATAGTTGCTAAGTCAGCTACTTTCGATTCAATTACTCCAGATTTAATAGAAAAGTTATCTTTATTTGCTTGTGCAGATTTATCAGCTACTTTACAAGTAGCAATTTGATCTTCTCCCCAAATAAAAATATTTGTGTTTGTTAATTCCATCTCTTCACAGTCTGCATTCTTAAGTGCAATTCCTGCTAATGTATTTTTAACAACACGTACTTGTACGTCATTTTCTCTAGCCAAGTCTCTCACACCTTCTAAAGCTTCTACTGTCATTCCTTTGTAATCACATACGATTACAGCACCTTGATCAGCAAAAGCAGTAGTAAGTTCATTTACAATAGCTTCTTTTTCAATTCTAGTCATTTTTTCTCCTTTCGACCTCTAAAAGGGTGGTTAAATTAACCAACAAACTTCTTTCAAAGTTTTCTATTAAGCTTTCGCCCCAATTATCTTTAGTCTAGATTAGTTATGCCAAGCATAAAGGAAAAGGCATCAAAAATGATGCCCTAAGCTTTAAGCTTTAAGCTTTATAAATTATGCTTTTAATTTCATATCCATAAGTTCAGTTGTATCAAGTGTTACAGCTGGACTCATAGTTAAAGATAATGCACCATTTAAGATGTATCTACCTTTAGCAGATGCTGGTTTAACTCTGTTTATAGTCTGAATAAAAGTCTCTAAATTCTCTTTAATTTTATCAGCACCAAAAGATACTTTACCAATACCTGCATGAATGTTACCTTTTTTATCGGTTCTAAAGTTAACTTTTCCACCTTTAGCTTCGGTAACTGCTTTGGCAACATCCATAGTTACTGTACCAGTTTTAGGGTTAGGCATTAAACCTTTTGGTCCTAAAATTCTAGCTACTTTACCAAGTGTTCCCATCATATTTGGAGTTGCAATTACCGTATCAAAGTTAATTACACCCTCTCTAATTTGGTCAATAAGCTCATCTGAACCAACCAAGTCAGCACCTGCTGCTCGTGCTTCATCAGCTTTATCATCTTTAGCAAAAACAGCTACTCTAACTGTTTTACCTGTACCATTAGGAAGAACTACTGAGCCTCTAAGCATTTGATCTGCATGTCTTGGATCAACATTTAAGTTTAATGCAATCTCTACAGTTTCATCAAATTTCGCTGATTTTAAATCAGTAAGAAGTGCTGTCGCTTCATCAACTGAATAATTCTTTTCTACTTCTATTTTCTCTAAGAGCGCTGCTCTTTTTTTACTTACTTTTGTTGCCATTTATTTCTCCACGATATAAATCTCCCACTATTCCAGTGGTAATTAAAAACATCTAAATTTACTAGACGCTAAAAAAGAATCACTTAGTCAGCGATTTCTACACCCATACTTCTACAAGTTCCAGCTATAATTTTAGCTGCCATCTCTTTATCGCCTGTGTTCAAGTCAGCAATTTTCATTTCAACAATCTCATCAATTTGAGCTGTTGTCAATGTTGCTACTTTATTCTTAAGAGGGTTATCTGAGCCACTTTTAAGATTAGCTGCTTTCAAAATAAGTTCAGATGCAGGTGGTTGCTTTGTTTCAAATGTAAAACTTCTGTCTGCATATACAGTAACAACAACAGGAATTTTAAATCCACTTTTGTCTCTAGTTCTTTCGTTAAATGCTTTACAGAATTCCATAATATTAACACCACGTTGACCAAGAGCTGGTCCTACTGGTGGCGATGGGTTTGCAGCTCCAGCAGGAATCATCATTTTGAACTTTTCAGTTACTTTTTTTGCCATAGTTGTCTCCTTAGATTAAATAGTCGTTTATTTATATAAAATAAAAACTTCAGTAATAAAAACCTCTATTTTTATTACTGAAACTTAGATAAGTGGTAGCCGATAAAGCTACCTAAAAAAATATTAAATTAACAATCTTATAGAATTTTTTCTACCTGAGTATAAAGAATCTCTACAGGTGTATTTCGTCCAAAAATTGAAACATTCAACTTCAATTTTCCATGGTCAAGATCATACTCTTCTACCATACCTGTAAAATTAGAGAACGGTCCATCAACAATACGTACCATCTCTCCATTTTCAAAGTCAACTTTAGGTCGTGGAGCTGATTTTTTCTCCATTTTGTCTAAAATAACTTTAATATCGGCAGATGTAAGAGGTGTTGCTGTTTTACCTTCCCCAATAAAACGAGAAACACGAGGTAATGATTGAACTTTATGCCAAAGATCTGTATCTAAATCAACATGAGCAAAAACATAACCAGAGTAAAGAACACGTTCCGTAATCTTCTTCTTTCCATTTTTAACCTCAATAACCTCTTCTGTAGGTACTATAATGTTTTCTACTTTTTCTTCAATACCATTCTCTACTGCTAAAAGTTCTATCCCTTTTTTAACAGACTGTTCAGACCCTGAATATACCTGAATTGCGTACCATTGTAATGCCATACGATTAACCAACTACTGCTGTTACAATAGATGACATTAATAAGTCAACAAGTGCTAAAAAAATTGATATAACGGTTACGACTAGAAAAACAGCGAAGAATGCTTGTCTTATTTGTGTTTTTGTCGGAAATATAACTTTTTGAATCTCTTCTTTAACGTGTGCAAAATATGTTGTTAATTTTTCCATTGTAATTACCTTTTAATTGTGGCAGGCCAAGAGGGACTCGAACCCCCGGCACCTGGTTTTGGAGACCAGTGCTCTACCAACTGAGCTATTGGCCTAAGAATAA
>Ga0256826_1000174_pt1 | contig 35262 bp, 36 predicted proteins | sample CV79metaG_FD_185975 | JGI IMG/M metagenome (GOLD analysis project Ga0256826, IMG submission 185975) | Hydrothermal vent microbial communities from East Pacific Rise, Pacific Ocean - CV79 | ecosystem: Environmental > Aquatic > Marine > Hydrothermal vents | place: Pacific Ocean: East Pacific Rise...
TACTCACAAGGTTAATAAAGATAATAGTTTAGAGGAAATCAACAATTTCCGAAAAAAAATCAGCTATGCCTTCTCAAAATCAGGAAATCCAATCTGTAATGGAGTAGAGAATCAAGAACGTTGGTTAAAAGAGACAACATTCTATATAAACAGCTATCAAAAACTAAGCGTAGACATTCCAGATGGAGATTTTAAACAAGTATCTAACCCCAAACAGGTTAATAATTTTTGGGAGTGGCTCTTTAAAAACCAAGATAGAGTAGGAGATATAATAGATTATCATGCTATCCCCAATATATCTTTTTTACTTATTTTTTTGGGGAAAATACTCATCACGAACAACAAAAAATTCATCATTCATGCCATTCATGCTGTAAAGGGTGGTGGGGTTAATATCAGTTTAAAAGATGAAAATGGAGTGGTTATTGATGTCATCAGTGAAAAGAAGAGCAAAGTCTTGGATATAGGGAAATGCAGGGATTGGTTCAATGAAAATTGTGTGATTGAATAATATGATAGGGACAATAACACTACCTTGTCCCGTAGAAATCAAAAATACTATTTATAAGCTTTTTCAATCTCTTTTTCAATAGCATCGGGAATGGTTGCTATTTTCATAAATTCGCCCATACTTAAATTGGGTAAAGAGAGTGCCAAGTAATACTTAGGGTCTAAAATTGTTGCTTTTCCATCTTTAATCATTGATTCATAAGGAAGTAATTGAGCATTTTTACTTTGAGTAATTTTATTTAAAAATGCATTTGTCTCTTTGGTTAATTTGTGACCAACTAGGGTAGCACCATTAGGAAGTTTTAAACTGTAAGCAACTTTGGCTTGTTTAGGAGAATTTACATTTTTGGAAACGGTAAGAGTATCCTCTAAATAAGGCATACCAAACATAAAATGATATTCAGCAAGTTTATTCATCTCTTTTTGTTGAAGAACAGGAATCATGCTACTCAAAACTTTTTCCAAAGAGTTTAATGTTGCTTTGAAATCGCCATATTTGTAGCCTTTGATGTACGCTGAAGCAAGATAAGATGGGTTTTGAACACGAACTTCATTATCTTTTGTATTTACAAGAATATGTAATGTAGCCATATAGGAATTGGTAGCTTTTAACTCGTCATTTGTAATGGTAATAACCGTCTTATTCTTTAAAACAGAATCGGTTGCCAATACGGTAAAACCGTTTGTTGCTAATTTTGCTTTAATATCAGCGACAGATTGCATTCCTGCCAAATAGTGAGCTGTTAGCTTGGCTGGAGTTTTATCAAAATTAAACTCGGCTACTGCATGCGAAGTGAGGACGGCTGTTGCCGCCATACAAATTTTAATCAGTTTTTTCATCAATTACCCTTTTGTAGTATTTAATTAAGTTTAGCAGTAGATATTTAAAGAATTACTTAAAGATTATAAAAAGAGATAAGATTTATTAATAGTGTAAGCACTAAGAAATCGTTAAAATTTACTAAAAATTTCTAAGATAGGGTAACAATAACTGTTAATAAACAGAGCTGAATAACTTAACCCCAATAGTGTAAATATAAAAATATGACTTAATGGTATAAATTTATTAAAGAACAACAATAGCAAACTGTACAGAGTGTATCCAACACTTGTTACCATAAAAAGAACAAGTCCCATAAGTGCATTTTCTGATAAAGGGAGGTTCAGAAAATAATGGAATAAATCACTAATTATACTGTTTGATAGAGTATAAAAAAGTAAACAAACCAAAAGAGTAATGGCTATAAAAATTTTAGATTTTAAAATAAAATGGTTTAATAAATTAGCAAGAGAAGTAAAGAATATAAAAACTAAAAAAGTATAAATAATAAGATGAGTGTATAAAACAGATAGTTTATCATTACTAAAATTATCAATAAGAAATGGATAAATGGTACTAAATTGCCAAAAAAATCCCCCAAGAAAAAGTGTTGCCATAAAAAGGGGAAGAAGTGACTTTTCAATTAAAGTTATGCTCATAAAATACTTTTTTAACGCATTATGCAGTAGTTATGATAAATATAAGGTTTATTTTTTAATTTAAATGAAATATTTAAAATTTATTTCATTTCTGCATAAACTATTTATGAGCTTAAGATTAAGCCCTTAAAAAATCTGGATTCGCAATAACTTCAAATGAAAATCGTGCATTTCTCTTAGAAAGTTCTTCTTGAATAACTTCTTTAATTGCATCTGTTCTTGAATTAAAAATCCCTGAACGGTCAATAATAAACATATCTTTACTCATGTTTGCACCTACAATCTGTGCTGTTTTCAATATTTTTATCATTCCATCTGTACTACTATCCATCGAACCTTCAGCAATAAAACACATATTGCTATCTAAAAGAGCTTCTCGAATATCGGTAGTAAACCCTACAGAATTTTCAACGTCCATATTTTTAATAACCATTGCTTCATCGGCATTATAATATCCTCGTTTAATATTCTCCACACGTTTATTATCCTGTGATATATACGTTACCTCATTTCCCATCTCTGCTAAAACTTTTCCACTTAATAATTGATTATAATCAATTCCCATTACACTGATTTTCATTTTAAAAGTATCCTTTCATTTTCTATTTTTTATTCTTGTTTTTGTTACATCACAATTTTATATGAAATAAATACTATCTTAACTTAAATTTTAAATATTTTTTTAAAGATTATATTAAGTTTATTACTAAAATTTGATTGAAAGTACCAAAAAACAGCTATTTCAAGAGAAAAAAGAAATTTTATTCATTTCTATGCTTTTTAGTAGTTTAAAATAAAATAAAACGTTCAAAGAACAGATATAATTATATATATTAAAAAATATTTTTATGCTAAAATTATAATTGAAAACTTTTAGGGGACAAGACATGCCAACAAAAATTATTTTTCTATTTTTTATACTTTTATCCACTCTTTTAATCTCAGTAACTTTACTGTTTACTGCAAAACCTCTCTATTTAAAAAAGATTGAGAAAATAAGAATTTTAAACATTCAAAAAGTTTATCATAAAACGTACTTTCGGAAACGAAATCAACATGTACCACAACGCTCAATAAAATTTGCACAAAAAAAAATCAATGAAATTCTAATAAATACACCTATTAACTTTTATAAAGGCTCTTATTTACTAGAAAACAACAGTAGTAGAAAAAATTATCAGACTTTGGCTCAAATAATTTCCGTAGTTAATAATTTAAAAGAGAAAATTATTTTAGAGATTAAAACCAATACCAATAAAAAAGGTTCAAAACAAGTGAACTTAAAACTTTCTCAACAACGAGCAGACCAACTAAAGAGATACATGAACAGTCAAAGTAACATTATTTTTATTTCAGCTATTGGTTATGGCGAAGAGATTCAACATAAAAAAAATGAAAAAAAATATTTAGAAATTACTCTAAAAAGGATTAAATAGTGTCAGAGATTATAACGGAAATTTCAATCTATCTTATACTTGCTATTTTATTGGGCTATCTCTTTGGATGGCTTATTACAAAAGCGATGACAAAAGAACAGATTGTAAATCATAGTCACAACATCAATGAGGAAGAGTTTGATAGCTTAAACCAAGAACGACTGCAATACCAAGTAGAAAACAGTGAGTTACTCTCTGAAAATAATAAAATACTTTTGGAAAATCGTGAACAAAAACTAAAAATTCATCATCTAGTAAAAAAACTACAAGAGAGAGATTTATTGATTAAAAGTAAAAATAATTATTTAGAAGAGTTAAGTACAAAGATGTTAAAACAAGAAAAAGAGCATGAGTTAGAAATGCTTGCGTTTATTAAAGAGCGTGAAGAGATGATTCAAAAGTGGCAACCTTCTAAAAATTAGAAGGTGCAGGAGTATTGATAATATTGTAAAACTCACTTCTTGTACGTTGGTCACTTTTGAACAGTCCACGAAGAGCAGAACTAACTGTTGTAGAGTTAATTTTCTGTACTCCTCGCATCTCCATACACATGTGTCGTGCGTGTAAAACAACAGCCACACCTTTTGGGTTAATACTTTCTGAAATTGCATCGGCTATCTGCTCTGTCATCTGCTCTTGAATCTGTAATCTTCGTGCAAATACATTAACAATACGAGGAATTTTGGAAAGCCCCACCACTTTACCATCAGGAATATACGCTACATGAGCTCTTCCGATAATTGGTAACATATGATGTTCGCAAGTAGAATAGAACTCTATATCTCGTACCACTACCATCTCATCATTGCTGGTAGAAAAGAGTGCTTGATTTAGAATCTCTTTAGGGTCTTGATGGTAACCCTCGGTTAAAAACCCCCATGCTTTTGCTACGCGAGAGGGTGTTTTTAACAATCCTTCTCTTTCTGGGTTTTCTCCTAGTAACTCCAAAACTTTTTTAACAGCACCTTCAAACTCTTCTGACTTATCCATATTCCACGTTTCCTTAATTTTTTTATTTTTTGCTATATTAGCATCTTTTATGGTTATTATTGTATATTTCCAACTTAATATTAATTAAAAAAGAACATAAGGATTTTATATGCCATTATTAGACAGTTTTCAAGTAGACCATACAAAAATGCCTGCACCAGCAGTTAGAGTAGCCAAATCAATGACCACTCCAAGTGGAGATGATATTACCGTTTTTGATTTACGTTTTTGTTCTCCAAATAAAGGAATTTTAAGTGAAAAAGGGATTCATACCCTTGAACATCTGTTTGCAGGATTTATGAGAGACCACCTTAACTCTAAAAAAGTAGAAATTATTGATTTGTCTCCTATGGGTTGTAGAACAGGATTCTATATGTCACTTCTTGGGACACCTAAAGAGAAAAAGGTAGCTAAGGCATGGAAAAAATCAATGATTGATGTTTTAAATGTTAAACAACAGTCAGACATTCCTGAATTGAATATTTACCAATGTGGTACGTACAAAATGCATTCACTTGAAGAGGCAAAAAACATTGCCCAAGAAGTAGTTGATCAAAAGATAGGAATTATGAGTAATAAAGACTTAACACTCTCAAAGAAAAAACTTAAAGGGGTATAGATGTTAATTTGGATTTGTGTAGACTCTAAAGATGAGATAAATGCAAAAATCACAAAAGTTATGGATGCTAAATATTGGGCATTGGTCGAGTTTGATGGAGGAGTAGCAAAAGAAACAACCTTTTATGATAATCGTGAAGATTATACAGACTGGGTTGATTTTATCATTATGAAAGACAAATATGAATCCTATATGGAATTTATGAATGAAGGAATGATGGTTCTTGTTGTTAGAGAAGAGGAGAGTATAGAAGATATTATCGAAGCCTTTAAATTTAAAGAGTTAGATGAAGCAGGCTTTTAAACATTAGATGTACAACGAAGCCTTACGCCATCAAAAAAAACTGATTCTCTGTGAAGATGGTACAAATACCCTTTTTTCAGAGGAGTTTTCAGAACCGTATCACTCTACAAAAGATGGAGCGTTACATGAAAGCTTAGAAAAGCATGTAAAGCCTGCTCTCTCTTTACAAAAAGATAAAAAATCACTTACTATTTTAGACATCTGTTTTGGATTGGGGTACAATACATTTGCAACACTCTACTATGTAAAAAAAAATAATTTAAAAATGAAGCTACACATACTCTCTCCTGAATTTGATAAGGAACTCATTCACTCTTTGGCTACGTTTTCTTATCCTAAAGAGTTTGATGAGATTAAAAATATTATTGAAGAAGTTAGTAAAAACCTTTTTTATGAAGATAAGCAGTTTAAGATAGAGATACTCTTAGGTGATGCTAGAGATTCTGTTCCTAAGATAAAAGAGAGAGTAGATATTGTCTATCAAGATGCTTTTAGCCCACAACATAACCCCTTATTATGGACAAAAGAGTTTTTTGAAGATATTGCTAACGTTTCAAAAGAAGATAGTTTATTAACGAGTTATTCCACCTCTGCCTCTACCCGTTTAGGACTTTATGAAAATGGTTTTTTTATTTTTATCTATTATGGTCAAAAAACACGATACTCAACCATTGCTTCAAGAAAAAAAATAGATACGCTCGAATATATTGATATGGAACTAAAAAAAATTAGAAACCCCACAGCTAAAAGCTTTAGAGATAGAAATTTTATATAAAAAACTTTTAATACTGCAACTAATTTAATTATTTAAGTTATAAATTATTGTTTATAGTATGAAATGTAACATAAATGTGAAATATAATATTTTTATTAACATTCACACTTTTTTTGATGAATTTACACAATTTTTACACGATTATGGGTTAAATTTTTCTTATATAGAGTAATCAAACAGATTATAAAATTTAATTGTTGAAAAGGAATTTTTTTGAAAAGAATTATGAAAGTTTCTCTTGCATTATTTACAATACCCATCCTATTTGCAGGATGTATGCAAGAAAAGGTATCAAAAGTTAGCCCAGAGTCAAGAGATAAGAATCATACCAAAACAAGTAAGCAAGAGATAAAAACTTTAAAAGACATCTCTAAATCAAAAATTCTTCAAGTCAATAATGATGGTGTTCAAACGCTACAAGAGCATCAAGTATCTAATAACTTTACTCTTCATGTAACCAATAACGGCGTTAAACTTATTCCTAATACAAATCAAAATAACCTTATGATAGATTCAAGTATCCTTGATGAATTGGCACTTAATATTCAAAATAGTATGGACATGGATCTTTCTGGAAGTAAAAAGTTAACAACAGAGTCTCTTGAAGTAGGAGAGAGTTGGGTGGCGTTTACAAAAAAAGATGAAATTCTAGAAACAGCCGAAGAGTATTTGGGAGTAAAGTATATTTGGGCCGCGAATGGACCATCAGCATTTGACTGTTCAGGCTTTACCAAGTATGTTTTTAAACAAAATGGAATTACAATACCCAGATATTCAGGTCATCAAGCAAATGTGGGTTTAAAAGTTTCTTATGATGAGTTAGAAAAAGGAGATTTGGTCTTTTTTGATACAGCCAAAGGTTTTCATAAAAAAGTAAATCATGTAGGTATTTATATTGGTAACAATCAATTTATTCATGCCAGTTCAGCACAGAAACGAGTAATGATTACCTCTTTTTCTCAAAAGAAGTTTTATAAAAATAGATTTCTACATGGAAGAAGACTTATAAACACAGATACAAGTTTTGCAACCTATAACGGTTCACAAAGAGTACATACAAACTAAAAAGATGTTTTCTTAAGAAAACATCCTTTTAAAAGAGTTAAGTAACGCACCAATAATTCCTTTTGGTCGTATAAGCTCTTCTAAAAAATCATCATAAGACATATGCTTCTCTTCTAAAAAAGATTCTAAATACGATAATGAACCTTTGATTCCATGTTTTTTTTCAATATCAAGCATTGTTGCATACAAATCCTCTATCTCTTCAATAACTTGATTTGGAGCAGCTCGTCTAAAAGCAGTAAACGATTCAATCTCTCCTTGGTTATTTCGTTTAATAGAAAAATCGGCAATAACCCAATAATACTGACCACTTTTTGCTAAGTTTTTAACCACTCCTGAAACTTCACGTCCTGCTTTCAAAGAATTCCAAACCAAAAAGAAAATAGACCTTGGCATATCTGGATGTCTTAACACATTATGGGGCATTCCCATTAGCTCTTCTTCTGAATACCCCGATATTTCAGAAAAATTTTTATTGACAAAAAGGATGTTACCTTTTGTATCGGTTTTACTTACAATGAATTTCTTTTTAGAAAAAACTATCTCTTTATCAAGAACAATTGGTCTATATATCATCTCTACTGTTACCTTATAATTTCTCAAGTCATTCTAGCTAACTCTTTCTAAAATCATCATTTAAAAAAATATTTTTTAAATATACATAACATTTTAAAACATAATGTATTTTTTATAAAAAATTAATATTATAATGTAAATTAATTTTTAAAACTAATTTTAAAAACAAAAAAGAATAAAAAATAAGTATATCTTTTTTCTATTTTATATGCTAAACTGTGAGTATATACTAGTGAAAGGTTTGTCATGTTTCAACAAAAGCTTAGTTCTTTATCTTTAGTTTTTTTACTCTTTTTTATAGTTGGGTGTAGTGGGATTGCACCTGTCCAAAAAGGCGAAGGTATTAAAATTTCAGGTACGATTACCTACGACAGAGTTCCTGTTAAACAAGGGGATTACGGTCTTATTAGTTTGGACTACAATAATATTCAAAGAGATACAGGAAAAAATCTTTATATTAAAGTAATTGATGAGAATGGATTACTCTTATACACAACCAGCTCAAATAGTAAAGGGAAATACACGGTTTATGTTCCTGAAAATACCCCTGTAAAAATTCGTGTCTATACAAGAATGTATAAAAAAGATTTATGGGATGTTTCTGTTGTTGATAATACAAATATGAAAGCTACCTACGTTATGGAAGGCTCTTTGGTGGATAGTGGAACAACTTCTAGTATTCGAAATTTGCATGCTTCTTCTGGTTGGGATGGACAAGCCTATTCTGGAGCTAGAAATGCTGCACCTTTTGCTATTTTGGACAGTATAAATACCGTTATGCAAAAAGTTATTACAGCAAAACCAAACCTTATCTTTCCTCAATTAACTGTAAACTGGTCGGTTAACAATGTAGCTGCTGGTGGAGATAGAAGTATTGGACAGATTGTTACCTCGAACTACGATGGAGAGAATAATTTATGGATTTTAGGAGATGCTAACTCTGATACCGATGAGTACGATGACCATATTATTATTCATGAGTGGGGTCATTTTTTTGAAGATAAGTTTTCACGTTCAGACAGTATAGGTGGACCACACTCATCAGGGGACTCTTTGGACATTCGTGTTGCTTTTGGCGAGGGATGGGGAAATGCTTTATCGGCTATAGCAACTGATAACCCTATCTATTTTGATACTTCAGGGTATGCTCAAAGTTCAGGTTGGGCAATGAATATAGAGTCTGCTCAACCAGAAAATCCAGGTTGGTTCTCAGAAGCTTCTGTACAACGGATTCTTTATGATTTATACGATAAAAACCGTGACGGAAGTGATAACCTTGACTTAGGATTCAAACCAATCTTTAATGCTATGGTCTCAAAAGAGCGAAATACACCTGCCTTTACCAGTATTTTTTCATTTATTCATGCTCTAAAATCTGAGAATTCTTCTAACTCTTATAAAATTGACCAAGTTGTTGCATCAGAGCAGATTGCGTCCATTTCTGATGCTTACGGAAAATACCGTTCTAATTCTGCTGGGGGAAGCTACACCACACCCATCTACAGAGACTTAAAAGTAGGAAAATGGATTACACAATGTAATCAAAATCAATATGGAGTCTATAACAAGCTTGGGAATCGAACTTTTATTAAAGTAAAAATTGATAAGACCGGATTCTATACCTTTGATGCTCAACCTTATGGTGGTGCGTATGGAGACCCTGATATTGTTATTTATAAAGCAAAATATCCACTTGAATCTATGGGGATGTCTCCATTAGAAGGTTCGAGTTCAGACAGTTTGGCTATTACGTTAACAGCAGGTAATTATCTTGTAGAAGTGTATGATGCGTCCTTTAATAACAGCTGTTTTATTGTAAAATTAAATAAAGAGGCAGGAGCATATAAACCTGTAATGTCCAAAGGACAGATACAAAGAAAACCATTAAGAATGCCTCAATATTAATAAGGATATACAATTTATTTACAATTATCGGTAACTATATAAATTATTATCTAAAATAATATGCTAAAGTACCATATTAATAAAATATTAAATTAAGGACACTCATGATATTTCGTAAACTTTATCTTTTTATACTTCTTTTTCTATCCAGCCTCTCTCTTGAGGCGGTAGAGATTTCAGGAACCGTTCATTATGAACGTGTTCACGCTCAACACGCTGGAGGCTCTTCTCTCTTAGACTATTCAAATATTACCCAAGAGACAGCTAAACAGGTTGTTGTTCTAGCCCTTGACCGTTCAGAAAACTTAGTTAATTCTACATTTACAGACGATAATGGAAACTATACTTTCTCTAATATTCCAAGTAATAGTGATATTAAAATTCGTGTTTATGCCAAAATGGAAAAAGAAAATAAATGGAATTTAAAAGTAATTGATAACAGTGACCAAGATGCACTTTATGGTATTGATACAAATTTTGTAAACAGTGGAAATTCAAACTCTATTCGTGACATTACAGCTTCTTCTTCTAGCAAAAGCTCTCCACCTTTTGCCATACTTGATTCTATCTATTTAGCTATGAATAAAGTTTATGCTGTTGATAGCAATGTTAATTTCCCTGCATTAAAAATTAAGTGGTCTACAAACAATGTTGATACAGGAACGTACTATGATGGTGTAGATAATATTGTCCTACAAGGCGATCAACAAGGAGACAGCGATGAATATGATGATCACATTATTATTCATGAGTGGGGTCACTATTTTGAAAGAAATTTCTCACGAGCTGATAATATAGGTGGTTCACATGGTTCAAATGAACATTTAGATATTCGTGTTGCCTTTGGAGAAGGATTTGGAAATGCACTCTCTGCTATAGTAACCGATGACCCTCTCTATTTTGACACTTTCGGAACGAATGGATGGAACATGAATATCGAACGTGCAAGCCATGAAACCCCTGGTTGGTTTTCAGAAGCTTCTATTCAGCGTATACTTTACGATTTATACGACAGTAACAATGATGGTACAGATAGGCTCTCTTTAGGATTTAAACCTATCTATGATACCTTGGTCACTGGTCAACGAAACACTCCTGCATTTACCAGTATTTTTTCATTTATCACTGAGTTGAAAAAAGAAAATCCAAGTTCTACTACAAAGATTGATGAGATTACAGCAAATGAAGATATCGCTACCATTGAAGACTCTTATGGTGCAAATCGTGTTTCAAATCTTGCAGAGGGTTCTTTACCTCTGTATACGCAATTAATTGTAGATAAAACTATTGGAAATATTTGTACTCTTAATCATTATGGACTGTATAATAAACTAGCCAATCATAAGTATGTACGTTTTAGCATTAACACTAGTGATAATTACCCAATTCAAGTAGAACAATCAAATGGAAGCAGTTCTGACCCAGAATTTACTCTTTTTAAAACTTCTCCTTTTGAAAATGTATCAACAAATGAAAGTGGGGAAGTAGGCATTGAAAAAGCTACTTTAGCCCTAACAGCAGGAGACTATCTTTTAGACATATACGATTCAAACAATATTGATAAAGCATGTTTTTCTGTATCTGTTGGACAAGTTACAAACGTTGATAACTCTAGTAATAATGATAATACCTCAGACAATAACTCAAATACAAATACAAATAATGATACAAACACAAACAGTACTACCTCTAGCATTGGATTTACTTTACCTGAGAACATTTTTTTAGCAATCCTTATTCTATTGGCTATACTCTTTATTCCTCTTTTCTTTATACGAAAAGAATTAAAACTATAGTAAAATAAAATATAAAAACTTCATTTAAAAAGGAAAGATTATGAAACTAAAAACATTGATTTTAACACCACTACTTATTCTGATTGGACTTAATGCAGAGTCTATGACAGGTACAACCATTGGTCACTATTCTAAACCTGGTGCACCTATTGATATGACCTACCTTAGTACCCGTACAGACAACAATGAGAGTGACAAAATATACGATGTAAACATTACATTGACAAGTACTGTTCGTTATGGAACAATGAAAGTTAAAGTGGCATTGGATAATAAGTTAACTCCCCTCTCTTCTATTGAAAAAGAGCTAACCTTTGAAATTAACCCTGAACAAAAGAAATACCCTATTAATCTACAAGTATCAGCAAAAGAAGATGGACTCTACTACATTAGACTGTTAACCAAAATAGATAAAGGTATTGGTTCAAAACTTCGAGCGTTTGCTGTTCCTGTTCAAGTAGGAGAGAAAAAAAAGATAAACAGAAACTCTGTTATGATGAAATCTCACTCTGGAGAGAATATTTCTATCTCTAAAGCTGTTGAAACTATTAGTGTAGGAAAATAAAAATAAAAACTTCGATTTTTCCTATATAGGATAAGGCTACTCCCCTTAAAAAATTTCATAGGGTGCAATTACGCTTGCACTCTTATCTACTCTAGTAAATCCAAATAAAAAAGATATAATATTTTGGCATCCTTCAAAAGTAGTTTACACTTGGAAACGACGGCTTTGGGTTATTAAGTGTAAATGCCTATAAACAGATGCAAAGTCAAATTTAGTTACTATTGTAAATGACCATATACATTTACAATAGAGGACAGAATGCTAAAAAAACTAAGAAAATATCAAGAACGACTCTTGAAAATATTTAATACTACCTACAGACGCTATATTTTTGATGAGATTGATTTTGATGATAAGATGATAGCCATCTTTGGGGCTAGAGGGGTTGGGAAAACGACTACACTTTTTCAATATTTGTTGGAGTTACAACAAAATGGTAAAAATGCTCTCTATATCTCTTTGGATTATCCATTTTTATCAGGTGTAGATTTGATTGAATTGGTTGAAACATTTGTTGATGAAGGTGGGGAGTATCTGCTTTTGGATGAAGTGCATCGTTATAATGATTTTAGTGCCTATTTAAAAACCATTTATGATTTGTTTGATGTACACATTGTCTATACAAGCAGTTCAGCCACTTCACTTTTAAATGCCAAGAGTGATTTAAGTAGAAGAGTAACTCTCTATAATCTGTATGGTTTCTCATTTAGAGAGTTTTTAGAACTCAAACATAATGTTAAACTGCAATCTGCACTAGTTGAAGAGATATTTCAAAATCATACAGATTTAGCCAATAATATTTTAGACAATAGATTTAATCTGTTAGAGGAGTTCAAAGATTATCTCAAAAGAGGATATTACCCTTTCTATTTTGACAAAAAAACTGCATATTTTCAAAATTTGATTAACACTATCAACTTAACTATTGATTTGGACTTGACCTCTTTGGGTTTGATTGAGCAGAAATATACCTATAAACTCAAAAAACTGCTTAAAGTAGTATGTGAAAGTAGCCCTTTTGAAGTAAACTATAGCAAGATTGCCACCAGTGCCGAGATAAGCCGAGTCAAGCTTTATGACTATGTAACCTTTTTGGCAGATGGGCAGATGCTTTTACTGATAGATGCACCCATCAAAGGTATAAAAAAAATATCTGTACCTGCAAAGATATATCTCAACAATACCAATCTGCTTTATGCTTATTGTCAAAATTCTAAAATAGGAACAATCCGAGAGACCTTTTTTGCCAATCAAGTCTCTCAAAAAAGCAAACTTCATATCTCTAAACAGGGAGATTTTACAATAGATAAAAAGTTTAAAGTAGAGATAGGAGGCAAAAACAAAAGCTTCAAACAGATAAAAGATATACCCAACTCTTTTGTGGTGGCTGATGATATTGAGATAGGAAGTGGAAATAAGATTCCTCTTTGGCTATTTGGGTTTTTGTATTGACAAACTAGATATAATACATCAAAAATAATTACAAAATATAAGAGCATCAATGATAAAAAAATAACTTCTCTTAATTACTCAAACAATTAGGCTTTACTCAAAACAATTATATTTATAGTAAAAAAATTAGCGAGTTAAAATGTGAACTCAAAGTAGATTTTGAAAAACAGGAGCTAATTTACCCTGAAAAAGAGGGGTTTAAAGTGAATGAACGGCAAACATGTAATTTTAAACAAGCAGAGAATTTTGTAGTTTTTGAATGTGTTTGTCGGCTTTTAAATCAAGGGTACAGCCCAAAACATATAGAGCTTGAACCAAAATGGAAAGTTGGGCATGGTGCAAGTGGTGGTCGGGCTGATATTTTGATAAAAGATAATAACAATAAGGCTCTTTTGATTATAGAGTGTAAAACAGCAGGGGCAGAGTTTACCAAAGCGTGGAGTAGTACACAGGTTAAACCGACTCAACTTTTTACCTATGTGGTTCAAGAGCGAAGTGTTAAGTTTATTGCTCTGTATGCCAGTAACGTTATAGATGCTAAGGTTATCGCCGATTACTATTTGATTAATCTTCAAGACAATAAAAATCTTTTAGAGAACAATAAAGCGTTAAAATCGTACACAGATGCCAACACGGTAGATGAAATTTATGCTGTTTGGAGTGAGACTTACAAAAAAGATTATGCCACCATAGGGCTTTTTGAAGATACACAGCCCTATCAAATAGGAAAAGAGAGATATGCTCTAAAAGATTTAAAAACGGTAACCAGCCGAGATATTCAAGGTAAGTATCATGAGTTTGCTACGATTATGCGTCAGCACAATGTGAGTGGAAGAGAGAATGCTTTTGATAAGCTGGTTAATCTGTTTTTGTGTAAAGTGGTAGACGAGACAAACAACAGTGATGAGCTAAAATTTTATTGGAAAGGAGTTGCGTATGATGACCCTTTCTCTTTGCAAGACAGGCTAAACCATCTCTATAAAGTAGGTATGAAAAAGTTTTTGGGCGAAGACATTACTTATATTGAAAATCAGTAGATAGAGGATGCTTTTTCGGTCTTTAAAGATAGACCCAATATGACAAAAGAGATTATTCAAGATTTTTTTAAAGAGCTTAAATTTTTTACCAACAACGATTTTGCTTTTGTAGATGTGCATAATGAGACACTCTTTTATCAAAACTTTGATGTGCTTCTGAAAATAGTAAAGATGTTACAAGATATTCGCCTAACAGGTGGCGAAAGCAATCAATTTTTAGGAGACATGTTTGAAGGCTTCTTAGACCAAGGAGTCAAACAGAGTGAGGGGCAGTTTTTTACTCCTATGCCTATTGTCAAGTTTATTATTAATGCTTTGCCATTAGAATCAATAAAAAAACAAGAGCATCCCCAAGAGAAGCAAAAAAAAGAAGAGAAAGAGCTTTTAGCCTATATTCGTATTATAGAACAAGATAAGCTCTACTATTTCTCCTTGGCGTACATCAATAAAAAAGAGGTCATCATTGTAAAAGCCCCAAGTGATGGAGCAAAAAACAAGAAGTTTTTGGGTTACGAGTGGAGTGGAAGAAAAGGTGACGAGGGGATAAAATACATTACAAGTGGCAAGAGTGTAAAAATAGAGCTAGAAGATGCCGAAGCATTAGAGAGGATTTTAAACCTAAACCAGCATTCAAAGACCTCTTTATAATCCACAAAACAGCAATGATGAATCTAAGATAAACAGTTTAATATCTAAAAACTTTGGAAGTGATGAGGTTGTTATTCCTGATGAGTTAAAGGCTTTTGCTTCTAAAGCTTGGCTCTAAAGAGAGGGTAGAGGTTTTGTAGGGTGTACCGAGGAGAGTGATGCAAAAAGTCTAATTTAAAACAATCTCGGTATAATACGCGACCTCATTCTCTATGAGCAATATACATGAAAGGATTCACATGCCAAAAATGAAAAGCGTTAAAGGTGCTGTAAAGCGTTTTAAAGTTAAAAAATCTGGTAAAATCAAAAGAGGGACTGCATTTAGATCTCACATTTTGACAAAAGTTGACGGTGGTCATCACAGAGGAAACAGAGCTCCTAAATATGTATCTACTGCAGATGCTAAAAAGATTAAAGAGATGATTAACTAATTTTAGTTTTTTCGTTACATTTAACACAGCAATAACTCCTAATAAAATTAGGACAAGTTCATTTTATATAAAAATGACACCTATTAGTCATGAAAAATTGACACACATGGTAAAGGACAACTATGAGAGTAAGAACAGGTACGGTAAGAAGCCGTCGTCACAAGAGACTTTTAAAACAAGCTAGAGGTTTCTACAGTGGAAGAAGAAAACATTTTAGAAAAGCTAAAGAGCAATTAGAGCGTTCATTAGTATATGCATATAGAGACAGAAGACAGAAAAAAAGAGATTTCAGAAGACTTTGGATTGTTAGAATCAATGCTGCTGCAAGATTAAATGATATGAATTACTCAACATTCATGCATGGTCTTAAAGTTGCAAACATCGAACTTGATAGAAAAATTTTAGCTGATATGGCTATGAATGCTCCTGAAGCATTTACAAAATGTGCTGAAGCTTCTAAATCTGCACTTTCTGCGTAAGTAGAAAGCTTTTATATTAAGGAGTTTGACTCCTTAATATGCCTTCTTTCTTTTTTTAAACTTAACCATAACTACTACTTTTATTTTACACAATTTCAAGCTATACTACCGTCATGAAAAATAAAGAACGCATAATAGGTATTGATATTTTTAGAGGTTGGGCTATTCTATTAATGGTTATTTTTCACTTCTCTTATGATATATACTATTTTAAGATTATTGACTTTCAAATACAGACAAATACATTTTTTATATGGTTTCGTTTTTTAATTGTATCCATGTTCCTATTAACCGTAGGAATGAGCCTAAAGCTAGCACATTACCAACAAATTAACTGGAGAAGTCTAAAACAAAAAGCTTTCTATCTTGGTATTGCTTCTTTTTTAGTGACGATTAGTTCTTATGTGATTTTTCCTCATACTTGGATATATTTTGGTATTTTACATTTTATTTTACTGTCTTCATTTATGGTTTTACCTCTTTTAAACTACCCATACATCTCTTTGGCTATTGCAGTAACGAGCTTTATAGCTTTTCATCTAGATATTGTCAATATGCATTGGCTTTTTAATCTATTAGCAACCCCTCTGCATTTACCACCTACTATTTCTGTAGATGTTGTTCGTTTTGTTCCATGGATAACTTTTGTTTTGATTGGAATAAGTGCAGTTACATTAAGTTGGCATCAAAAATTTTTTAATACATATTTTTTCAATAAGAAGAGTAAACTAAACAGTTTTTTTTCTCTATTAGGAAAAAATTCTTTATTGATTTATCTTGTTCATCAACCACTGCTTTTTGGACTGTTTTTTCTTTTAAAATAACAATAGTAGTAAAAGTTAATTTATATCTTAAGTTACTTTACAATTTAATAATCTTTTTTAAATAAGACCTTTTCCCATCTAAATTAGCCCAAAAATTATCAGCTTGATTTTGAAAAGTTCTATTATCTACCTTGGGATTTGATACATTTGCCATATATTGATAGTCAATAAACCCCTGATTGATAACTTGAACACCTGCCTTAAAACAGGACTCTTCAACCAACTCTTTTCTATTTTTGTAAACGGGTTGTGGTAACATTTCAGAAGCAGTTAAAAAGAATTCACCCATCAGATAAGTGTTTTCATTATGACTGCCCCATGCTCTGTACATCCCTTTTAATCCATCAAAGTTATTATCAACATCAGGAAAACCACTTGCACTAAATACTACAAATCCTTGCTCTCCTAGTTCTGGAAATCTATCAGGATGGGAGATATGCCCATCTTTCTCATCTAAAAGCATATAGGGTTTTAAAAGTGGAATCAATCTATCCATAAAAGTTTTCATAATACCTGTAACATTAAAAATATAAAGTGGTGAGGCAAAAATAACCAAATCGGCACTTCTATATTTTTCTCTTAGCTCGGTCATAATATCTTTGTGTACACACTCTCCTGCTATTTTTGTCCAACACATATAACACCCATCACATTGATGAATATCTAATTTTGATAGTTTATACTCCTCGACATTTGCCCCAGCACTCTTTGCCCCCTCTATAAATTTATCAACCATCAATGTTGTTTTACTTAGTTTTTTATTTCTAGCCCCACCATCAAAAACAACGATATTTTTGATTTTTTTCGGTTCAAATGATTTATAATTATAATCTTGTGGTCTATCTTTTATAACTTTAACAGAAGCAGAAGCATCAAAAAGTTTATCAAAATTCAACATTATAGAAGCATCACCCACCATCTCATATTTTTTCTCTAAATAGGCTTTTATACTATCAATCTCCCCATTGATAATACCTAACCAAAGTTTGGAATCAGCCTTTATTGTTACTGTTGGATTGGGGTGTAAGCTTTTAATATATTGACATTTCTGATTTTTGATTATGAGGTGAGATTTCTGCTCTTCCTCTCCTGTCAATTCAAATTGAACGACTGCATCTACTCCTTTTGCCAATTTTTTATTTAAACCATAGTGCATTATTATAAAAGCATCTTCAATGCTTTCAAACTTAAATTTAAAACCTTTAAATTTTATAATATACTTTAATAAAAGCCATAAATTTGATTTTGTTTTCATCTTAATATCCAATTTCTATAGTGATACTCTTATCATCATTTAATTCAAACTTCGACTCTTCAAAATTAGCACTTCTAAAAGTTGGTCGTATATTGTTACTAAAACCATAACCCTCTTTTGGAATCCCTAAAAAGTTTTTATCCAGTTTTCCATTATCATTTTCATCATGAATTACAGCTATGGCATAAGTTCCATTTGGTATGTTTTTAAATGCATATATTATTTTGCTATCATTTATTTCAAGATGAACACCTCTATACTGTTTTGACAACTTTGCAAATGTATCATCATTTTTGTTATACAACCCAATAGATAATTTACCATTTGTATTTGATAATTTTGTTACCTCTACCGTTATATCACTAGCAATGAGTGTTGAAGCAAACAAAACTGCACTTAAAATTATTTTTTTCATTCTTGACTCCTTTATTTGTACAATTATACAAATAATAAAAAATCAAGTCATTCACAAATGTTAATTTTTTTTAATCTACTTAAATGTTGTGGTGTGATACCTAAAAATGTAGCAATATGATATTGTGGAACTTTTTCTAAAAGATAAGGTGTTGTTTTTATAAACGCTTCAAATCTCTCTTTTGCTGAAGTTGTTTGTCTCTGAACAATAAAATTATGTAGATAGGTGTATGCTTCATTTGACATCAATCTACCAAATCTATCCCCTTTTTTTGTATTGTTATATAAAAACTCTACATCTTTATAATCTGTCACAACTACTTCGCAATCTTCTATCACATCAATACAAAGTTTTGATTTGGTTTTTTTTAAAAAGCTTTCATAGTCAACTACAAATAGGTTGGTCATGTGTGAGTTCTTATCATTAAAATAGATACTCCAAGTATGGTCTTTTCCATGCTCATCTATAATATATCCTCTTGCTAATCCACTATTTATAAACATAAGTTTGCTACAGACATTATCAATATTATGAATAATATCGCCTTTTTTATAATGCTCTATGGTTAGCTTTGATTTTATAATATTCCATTCCACAAAGTTTAATGATATATATTGTTGTATAAATTCTTTATATTTTGTAAACATCTTTATTCCATCTTATATGTTAAATCTTTAGCCATTATTTCCATCTCCTATAAAATTCATCCCTAAAATCTCCTCAAAAGAGAAACTTTTAGTAGTCCAAAAACAATTCCCATCTTCTTGTTTTATCTCGATAATAAACCGTTCATTCTCCTCTTTGAACTCTTTTAACTCCAAAATAGTTACCATCCGACCACCCAAAGCCGTAGTTGTAATCTGCTCTATCTTTTTGCCTTTAAAATCTTTACACAAAATATCAAAACGTGTCAAAGAAACAACTTCTAATTTTTTAGGGTTCTCAAATAGAAACTCCCAAATTTCAAAGGCTTCCTCTTTCTCTAAAATGGTTCATTTGCCCTCCACATCTTTCCCCAAAAATCCATTTTTATCAATAAAAAAGAGTGTCCATTTTAGATATTTTAGTTCCGTCAGATTATTACAAAGTGGTTGCTCTTTGTATTTTTTGACGATTAGGTTTTTCCATCGGTAGAAGTTTTTTTGTTTTTCTCCTGTTTGGTCGGTGTTTTCTTTTTTGTGGACTATGAATTTTATGTGGGTTATCTTTCTACCCGTTTTTTCAAGCTCATAGCTGATTGTAAAAGCGATTATTTCGCTTTGGTTTATCTCATTTACAGCTACATCTACCACTCTTCTTTGAAACATTGAAAATTTAGAATATTTACCCTCTTCAATTCCCATCAATAAGCGAAAATCTGTCATCTTCATTTTGGGAATTTCTACATTAATATAATCCTCTGCCAACTCATATAGAGCGATGGAATATCGGCTTCTTAACCCTTTTATTGCCACAAGATTAATCTTTGCAAACATCTTTGGATTAAGTAACATATTAATAACTTGATGAGGAAAAGAGTATTCAATAATCCCATTTTTATACTCAAATCCTGCAATAAGCGTAAATGAACCCCATCTTTTCTTCTCTTTATCTTTTCCTAAAATATTATAGCTTACTATCGTTTTATTGAGAAGATTCAACTCTTTTTTTAGATGGGTATGATTGTCACCACCCATATTAAAAAAAAGCAAAAGTTCATCAGCAGTAATGGTAAATTCTCGTAGTTTCCTATCATTCTTAAACTCATTTTTGGCTACTTTAAGCATATAATTATAGCTTTTTCTCTGTAGTGTAGAAATCTTATTACTTATTTGGATGCTAGAACTATGTTTGTCTATAATTATTTCATTTGTATTCATGTTTAACATTTTAACACCTTTTTATAAAAGAGAAAGTATATCACAAAAGGGAACAAAATAAAAGTTTTTAGTTTTATTTTACATTAACTTTGTTTCCCTTCACATTAAAAAAGTTCCCTTTAGACATTAGAAATGTTCCACTTTACATTAAAAAAGTTCCCAAAAGAGTCTTTAAACACTTATATTTCGGGGCTTCCTTACTCTTAAAAGAGAGTAAATAGAGGGTAAAGGAGACTTAAACTATTGGATTGCCTTGATTTCAAACTGATTAGATATAATCCTAGAATATTTATATATTAGGTGGGGAGTATGCAACTTTTCCAAAATTCGGTACAAAAAAAATATTTAGCTTAGGCTACTCCAAGGAAATAAATACCAAAATAGAAGTCATAGAGAGGGCAAGATTTACAAAATATAATTTGCAGGACTAGCCTTAGCTAATTCAAGAATTCTATTTTGTGAAGATTGCCCTCTCTATGGCTTCCCTTCGGGCTTTATGAGGTTTCCCATAGACTGTGTTAATTATTTTTGAATTAGCTACGGCTAGTCCTACAAATAATTGCCTTGTCTATGAAAAACCTCATAAAGCTATTTTGGTGTTTATTCCCTTGGAGTAGCCTTATATCAATAAAGAGCCTATAATAAAGGCATTTGAAATTTATAAAAAAGATTTTTTACCAAAAATAGAGAATATTAAAAGCTCTAAAGAGGAGCAGTGTCAGTATGGGTTTTTAGATGACCTTTTTGTTAAAGTTTTAGGATATACGCTCAATCCTACACTCAACTACAATCTAACTACTGAACAAAAAAACTTAACAGATAGCAAAAAGGCAGATGGTGCTGTGCTTAAAGATGGCAAGGTTATAGCTGTTATTGAGTTAAAATCTACCAAAACCAAAGTTATGGATAAAATAGTTAATCAAGCTTTTAATTATAAAAACAATCATCCTACTTGTAAATATATCATTACTTCTAATTTTGAAAAGCTTCATTTTTATGTGGAACACTCTGATAAATATGAGGAGTTCAATTTATTTGAGTTAAATGAAGAGAGATTTGAACTTTTTTATAGCCTTTTAAATCAAGAGAGTATTTTTGATGATGTTGCTCTAAAGCTCAAACAGGACTCTAAACTGCAAGAAGAAAATATCTCTAATGAGCTTTATAAAAACTATTCAGGATTTAGGGCTGAACTTTTTGAAAATATTGTCAAAAACAATCCTAAAATAGAGAAGTTTCTTCTTTTAGAAAAAACACAAAAGATTTTAGACCGAATGATATTTATATTTTTTGCAGAAGATAGAGGGATACTTCCTACTAATACTATTCAAGCTATTGTTGACAGATACAAAGATGATATTGAAGATAGACCTCTGTATCATTTTTATAAAATATATTTCAGAGCCATCAATAAGGGAAATGCTAAATTGGGAATTAGTGAGTACAATGGTGGTCTTTTTGCAGATGATGAGATACTTGATACTTTGGTTATTGATGATGAAGTTATCAAAACCTCTCCTCTTGCACTTAGTGCTTATGATTTCAATTCTGATATTGATGCATATCTTTCTACACAACTAAAATAAAAGAAAAAAGAGTAAAAAAACTATGAATAAAAGATTAAAAAAAGATACGAGATATTGGTAAAGAGCGAAATGAACACAAAACATAAGAGCCAAAGTGGAATAAATCTAGTAATAGAGACGGAGGGCTGGACTCAAGTCCAAGCATCATGGCGATTTTATAATAATATAGATGTGACAATACCCTCCTTTCCTGCTATTTTATCAGGTCTTTGGGTTTTTATGAAGATGATGAATGTCTTAAAGATTTATGATGTTGAGGCTCTTTTTACTTTTAAAGAGCAGATTGGGGATATGATGGGATTGGAGATTTGAGTTGTGTAGAAAGGTATGATTATAAAGCCTTGGCTGATGATGCAGAGAATCGGAATAGAACTTTTATGAAAATATTGGGTGGGGTTGCATACTATTGATTTTAAGTAAAGGGATTAAGAGTAAAGACGATAAACTAAAATAATATTTTTAAGGAGTTCGCATATAAATAAGGGGAAATATATGTCAATGAATTTTAGCCTATCAATCTTAATGATAGTATACTAAAAAAAGATAAATAAATCAAGATACAACAGTAAAGAATACTATAAATTCCTATAAAATTTCTATCTCTTCCTCTAATTCTATGCCAAACGTGAATAAAACTTTTTCTTTTACCAATTCAATCAAATATTTTGCCTCTTCAAATGTACCACCACCATGGTTGACTAAAAAGTTTGCATGAACATCACTCCATTGCATTGCTCCTTTAAAAGCTCCTTTTAGACCAATTTCTTGAATTAAACGCCCTGCAAAGTCATCTTTAGGATTTTTAAAAGCAGAACCAGCAGATGGAGTTTTAGGCTGATTAGAACGTAACGATATTAACTCATTTAATAACGTTTTATTAAATCCTTTTTTAATATTAAAACGCAACTCTGTAGCAACACCATTAAGATGTGCAAAACGATAGCCATGCTCTATGCTATTCTTGCTTTTCCAAATACCATCTATTTTTATAGCATCTATAATATTAAAGATTTCATAAGATTTAACACCTGCATTCATGGCAATCATTCCACCCATTGAACCTGGTAATTTAGAGATAAACTCAAATCCTGCTAAATCATTTTTTTTAGCAAAAGAGAGCAGTTTTCCTGTAGGAGTAGCACAACCAACGGTTAAAATATTATTATTTAATTCAATAAATGAAAAATCTTTAGAAAGCATCATTAGAGGTGGTGGAGTATCTGAAACCAATAAGTTATTGGCATGACCAATAATAACTCTATTTTTTGGAATATCATCGTTTCGTTCCAACATAAGTACCTCAATAGGAACACCTACTTTTATACTTGAAAATTTTGAAAAATCTATGGTTTTAAGATACAGGGAATCTCCTTTATAAGAGCAACAAATACTTCCGTATTTTCCAAAAGAATTTTTAAGTTACTGCTTTTCTAAACAAATTATACCAATATTTAGTTAACTCTATTATAATAAGCTTATGAAAAAAGAGATATTTTTATGTGCTATCAACAACATTTTAAGTGGTACTTGCCTTGAAGATTGTAAGTTTTGTACCCAAAGCGTTCGCTACCATGCCGATATAGAGAGATACAATTATAAATCTATTGAGACTATTGTAAAAGAAGCAAAACAAGCCAAAGCTTATGGTGCGTTAGGCTACTGTTTGGTTACAGCAGGAAAAGGCTTAGATGATAAAAAAGTAGATTTTGTTGCACGTACAGCAAAAGCGATAAAAAACGAGGTTAAAGAGTTAAACCTTATCGCTTGTAATGGAACAGCCTCTATGGAACAGCTTCGTTTTCTTAAAGATCATGGTGTGGACAGTTATAACCATAATCTAGAGACCTCTGAAAACTACTATAAAACCATTTGTACTACGCATACTTGGGCAGAACGTTATGAAACTTGTCAAAATGCAAAATCAGTGGGACTGCAACTCTGTACGGGTGGAATCTTTGGAATGGGAGAAGAGCCAGAAGATAGAGATTCATTATTGAACTCGATTGCTTCACTACAACCTGAGTCTACTCCATTAAATTTTTATCATCCCAATAAAGCTCTACCGATTAAAGCTAGAAATATCTCCAAAGAAGAGGCTTTAGAAATTGTAAAAAAAGCACGCAACCTCTTAGGAGAAGAGAGGCTCTTGATGGTAGCAGCTGGAAGAGAGCTTCTTTTTGAGGGTTGTGAAGAGTTAATGTTTGAAGCAGGAGCAAACTCTATGGTTATAGGAAACTATTTAACCACAGCAGGAGATTCACCCACTAAAGATAAAGAGATGTTAAAAAGACTTGGTTATGGAGTAGCAACAGCTTGTCATGCCTGATTCTGTTGTCTACATTGTAACACTTTCACTTGTTCTAGTACTCTCTCCACATTTCTCTAGGCTCTTTAAACTTCCTACTGCTCCTATAGAAATTATTATCGGTTCGATTCTTGCGTCTATGGGTGTTATTTATGCTTCAGAGAATAACTTTGCTCTCCTTGCTGAGGTAGGTTTCCTCTATCTAATGTTTTTAGCAGGCTTAGAAGTTAATCTTAAAGTGATTTTAAAAATGCCTAAAATATACATTATCCAATCTTTCTATTTTCTTTTGATTTTATGGATTTTAGCAATTGTTTTTGGCTTAATATTTAACTTAGACATGATGCTCATTGTTATTTTGCCACTTATATCAATTGGTCTTTTAGCTACCTTGTCTAAAGAGTATAATAAAGAGGCAGAATGGATTAAAATAGCTTTTCTAGTGGGAACAATAGGAGAAGTTATAAGTATTACTGCATTAACCATTTCAGAAGCATCAAATACACTCAATTCGTATGAAGAGCTTATCTATAAAATCTCTCTACTTCTTGTATTTTTAGGGGTGGTATTGCTCATTTATGCTCTACTTCGCATACTTTTTTGGTGGTATCCTGAACTCAAAAGCGTACTCATGCCACCCCAAGATGCACAATATCAAGATTTACGATTGGCTATGGGAATTTTTTTCATTATGATTGCCATTATGAAACAACTGCATTTAGAGTTGGCATTTGGAGCATTTATTGCAGGACTGTTTATTTCAACTTTTTTTCATCATAAAAAGGAGTTAGAAAAGAAAATATCCTCATTTGGTTTTGGATTTTTAGTACCTATATTTTTTATTCATGTTGGGGCATCTTTTGATTTAGAAAATATTCTTATACCCGAAGTACTTCTGAAAACGCTTATTTTATTGCTGATTATGTTTACCATTCGTATTTTATCTGCCTACAGTCTAAGCTTTCTTATTGGTAAAGGGAATGCTCTTTTAACAGCATTAGCACTCTCTATGCCCTTAACTCTAATGATTGCTGTAGCCACCATTGGGCATGAAAAACACAGTATTAAAGAGTTTGATTATTATGCTGTAATTTTAGCCAGTCTGTTAGAGGTTATTATTGCAATGATTGCTATAAAAATTATCGCTAAATTACAAAAAACGGGTCGTAAGTAAGCGTAAAAGAACCAGTAAGTTTGTGAAGAAGTTTTAACGAAGGGGATTAAAACGATAGCCCTCCCCATAGACATTTACAATAGAGTTTTTAGGAATTTTTTTACGCAACAGTTTTACTAAAGCCCGAATTTGATTGGCATCGTACTCTTTATAAAAATCATCCCTAGAGAGATAATCAAAGATTTCAAAAAAAGTATACACTTTATTGGGACTGGTCGAAATCAGCGTTAAAAGTCGTCTCTCATTTTTAGTAAGTTTAACCTCTTCTTTGGACAACAGTAATTTCTCGTCCGTAGCATTCCATATCATATTATCATCTAAAAGAAAAAGTTTTTGCTCCTCTTTTTTACGTTCCAACTCTATCTCATTTTTTGCTTTAAAAATTGTCTCTTGCAAAATTTTAGGGTCAATAGGTTTTAAAATATACTTAACCAACGAGAGTTCAATCGCTGCCAACAATTTATCTTGGTCAGCATAAGAGCTAGTAATAATGATTTTTACCTCGTTATCAACTTCTCTAATTTTTTTAGCCAAAGATATTCCATCAAGTTTAGGCATATGAATATCTAGTAAAATAATGTCTGGTTTATAGGCTAAATACAAAGTGTATCCCTCTTCCCCATCTTCTGCACAGATAACATTATCGACAAACTCTTCTAGCTGTAGAGTATATATACTCTGAATATCTATATCGTCTTCAATATAGAGTAGTGTTAACGGGTTTAAACTCAAAAAACTTCCTTATTTCTAAACTAAAATTCTATTCCAAAATAGTGATGTTTCTATTCTCTATTGTTTTTATTATAAAAAAACTATTAAATATGTAACCTAATGTTACAATAAGGCTATTTAAACTTTTTTCTAAAGAAAATATCAATACTTTGAGAAGGAACAGTCTTTTGATGCTGACCAACTTCTACTTTAATATTTTTACTCACATCGTATTCTAAAATAAACGAGTTACCCTCGGTTGAACTCTCGATAACAAACATGGTCTTTTTATCTATTTTTTTACCCACTTGTACAGCATACCCCTCTCCTGTTCCATCATCTTTGATAAAAACTCTGTCTAATTCCAATTCATATGCCAAATCTCTTGCTGCTTGGTTCATAATAAAGAGTTCAGCTTCACGCCCTAAATCTGTCTTTTCATCTGAAAGTGCTGCGGTAGAAACCCCCAGCAAAAGATAGGATAAAATATCTTTTTTAGGCATCTGTGGGTCAGATGAAAATTCAAGCTTTGGACGATTGGCATCCCCATGAATATTAATAGTAATAAGCACATCGGGTAACTCATGTTCAACGGTTATATCAAGCAGAGGATTAATCTCTTTTAGCCCACGAAAGACAATAGAGGAGTCAACTACTGTAAAAAATTTAGGTGCTTGTTCAACTAAACCATTAATCTCATGAAGTCTCCCTAACATTCCAAGACTCTTTCCAAACTCTTTTTTTGCTTTAACATCAACCATAAATGTCAAGTCAATATCTTTTGTTTTATATTGAGCATCAGGTGCATAAATTGCTAAATCTATATAGGTGTCTTCTAAAAAGGAGTCTCTCTCATTTTTTTTCTTTTTATCCTTTTTGGTAATAATAACAACATCCGAATCGTGTGCTGGGTCTAAAAATTTTGACTCATAAAGAAGTTTCATTTTCTCCAACATAACTCCACCCATAATTTTCTTTTTTTCTCCCTTTTGTTCATAGTTAATATGAGTACTTAAAATAACTTCTCCATACGTTGGATAACCAAGAGGCAAAGATTCTATAGAGAAAAACCCTTTTAAATCCTCTTGTGTTCCTTTTAAATCAACTAAAATATTTGGATGTATGTCCAAAGAGACATCCCGTTTTTCTCCCAAATAGATTTTTCCTTTTTTATTTAAATAAATTTTCCTATTGAGTTTTTTATCTTCAAAGCCTGTGGTTTCCAAATCAAGCTTGTTCAACGTTAACAGCTCTTTGGTATAGTGTGCATCAATATCTATTTTTTCCACATTAAAGCCATCCAATTTTATTTTAAGAGAGCGAACATTTGCAAAAATTTCTTCGCCTCTAAGCTTTGCTTTTAACTCTAATGAGCCATCAATAGGGGTAACCGTAAACGGATATAAACGAGAAAACTCCTCTTGCACTTTTGTTAAGGAGTCAATGCTTACCGTAGTATTAATATTCTTTTCTTTCACATTACCGTTTGCATTGACCTTTAAATGTTTGGTATGCACATCTAAATTCAAGCCATCTTCTCTATTTTTTACATCTACAAAAGCTTTAAACTTCTTATTTGATTCTATAAAACCTTTAAGTGTCAAATACTGTTTAGAAACCGTTGCTTCTCCTGTAAAATCAAGCTTTACAAATTTCTTTTTAAGTTCCTCTGGAACATCTACTATTTTACTTGGATAAATTTTATTACTCTTAATATTAAAAATAATGTGGTCAAGGTCAGAACTGTTTGCAGAGAGTTCAATGTCTTTAGAATTCAATGTAACAACAGCATGCTCTTTTGATTTATCAATATGTAAATTCAAAGGTATTAACGAGTTTAAATTCACACCAAAAGCATTAAAATTACTAATTTTAATATGACTTTTTATTATCATTTTTTTAGGCAGAGTATAATCTCCTGAAAAATTACTGTTCATATTTAACGCTATATTTTTAGCTGTTGAATTAAGCTTTATATCTCCGTTTACTCTATGCTGTTTTAAATTTACAACAATATCATTGGTTTTCAATGTTAAATCAGACAGCATATTTTGAGCAAAAACCTTAGAACTAACGTCCAATTTTACCTTTATTCTATTCATGTCTCCACGGGCAGTAAGTTTCAACGGTGTCTCGCCACGAAGGGTTACATTTGACTCTTTTAAAAAGTTATTCACATACGCCTCATGTACTATAAAATCGAGCTTTGTCTTAAATTTTAAAGAGTTATTCACATCATGAAAATTGAGTTTGGTATCAGCATTTATCTCTCCATCTGCAATGGTTGATTTCAAATTTGTCACAAGATTTACTTGTACATTCCCCTCTAGGGGTTGAGCCTCTCCTTTAATCAATAAGTTATTCACATGCAGTTCAAGCTCATTCTGCTTGGCTCTAAAGTTATTCACATCTGTTTGAAACTCAATCTTTTTCATACTCCCTTTAGCACTCAAGACTATTTCACTTTTTCCCAATACAGTTACATTTGTATCTTTTAAAATCTTATTTAAATAGTCTCCATGAGTATTTAACTTAGAATTCAAATTAAATACCAAAGAGTTATTCACATCTTTATAGTTCAATCTACCCTTTAAATCAATCTTTCCATCCGTAACCGATGAATCAAAATGTGTTAAAAGATTTATCTTCACATCTCCATTCAAGGGCTTGGCATCTCCATCCAATTTTAAATCTTTTAAGTTCAAAGCCAAATCATTCTGTTTAGCTTTTAGACCTTTAATAATTGTCTTAAACTTAACATTTTTCATATCTCCTTTAACTAAAAAAGCTATTTTTGGTAATTGCTGAATAGTAATATTTTGTTCTGCTAACTCGGCAGGAATAAATGTTTTTTTAGGCTCTACTTTCCCATCTATATCAAAGACCAATGTGTTATTTAAATCATCCAAATCTAAACGGGTTAAAGCACTCAATTTAATATATGCAACATTTCCATCAAGCTCTGTACTTAAACTATTGTCAACAGAATTCTCTTTTATATTAAACGTTCCCTTTGTTCTAAAGAGTTTACTTTTAACTAAATAGTCATTCTGTTTTAACGATAATTTATGAATATTAATCTCATACTTTACAGCATCCAAATCGCCTTTGGCTGTTAGGGTTAGTTTGGGGTTAACTAAAAGTGTCAAATTATGCTCTTTTACAAAAGGGGCTATAAAATCTCTGTTTGCTTCTACTTTTGCCAACACATCATAGGTCTCATTTTTAAAAGAGGCTTCTATATTAGCTTGACTCATATTGCTATCAAGTAGAAACGTCAAGCTTCCACTATGCTCTTTTTTCATGTCTGTTTTTACATCAGAGAGATGCAGTTTTGCAGAACGAATATAATAGTTTTGATAGCCTGTATTTTTCACAGATATATTAGCATTTTTAATAAGAACCGTATCAAAAGGCAAGGTAACATTACTGTCCGTTTTGTTCTCATCACTGCTGTTGGTATCTATCAATGTTGCTAAAAAATCTTTATCAATTTGAGCCTCTTTTAAAACAAGGTTATCAATTATAAGTTCTCTGTTTTTTAACGCCTCAAAATCAACTGTTAATCCAACCTCTTTAGCTTGAATCTGATTGTTATAATTTACATCTTTCAAGCTAAACCCAGACAACAACCCACCTTGCATTTCACCAAAAGTGATATTTTGCTCTTGCAGAGGGGTTTTAAGCAAACCCAATACCGTTGCAGGAGATTCAAGAATAAAAACAACCAGTGAAAGAGCCAATAGAAGTAAAAAAATTAGCCATTTAATTAAATTATAAAAAGTAGAAATTGTTTTTCTCAAAATACTTGTCCTATTCCCAAATGAAGTGCAAATCCACCCTCTTCTGGATAACCAACGTCCAAACGTAATGGACCAATAACCGACAGGTAACGTAAACCTAAACCATACGCATTATACCATCCTGTAGAGAAATCATTAACCTCTTGCGATATTTTAGAACTGTCAAAAAATGAGACTACCGAAAAATTCTCTGTAACATAGTATCGTGATTCCAAAGAGGCATCAAGAATGGTTAATCCTCCTATAGGGTACTTTCCTGCATGTTTTCCAAGGTCACGATATTCATACCCTCGATTGCTCATTGCTCCACCCAAAAAGAAGTGTTTAAACGGTGGAGTCTCCTGTGAAATTGTTCCAACCTTTAACTTGGATGCTAAAACAATAGGCTTAAACTCTTTAATATAACGAGCCTCGCCTAAAACTTTAAAATAATCAATATCTGAACCCAAAGATTTCATTGATTTTTCAAGATAGAGTGAGTAGTAATCTCCATTTTTTGCATCCATTTTAGAGTCACGGTTATCAACAACCAATCTATAAAAGAGTGAATTAATCAAATAGTTACCCTCTAAAAAAGCAGGTATGTCCGACTCAACATCCAAATACTCTAACTGAAAACCAAAAAAATGATTCAACCCAATAAATGATTTTCCAAAAGTAACCCTCTCACTTAAAACATTTTCAATATAAGAGTCGTAATCACTTTGAGCAAATTTGACCTCATTTCTAAATGAAAAATCCCCTAACATTGGGTTTTCTAAGCGAGGGTCATAATAGCCTGTTGTTGCCTCATAACCTCGTTCTGAAATCTTTAATTTGGCTCGAAATTCTCGTAAATTTCCAAAAAAATTATGGTCAATGTACTCAACTCCTCCTCTTGCCCCATCTTCGGTATCGTACCCCAAATTGGAAGCAAACTCTTTTGTTTTTCCCTCTTTTAATGTTATATGAATAGGACTCTTTGGAGTGCTGTCATTAAAATCTGCTTGCATTTTTATGCTCTCAAAAACACCCAGTCTATAGAGGTTATCATAGCTCTCTTCTACTTTTAAAATGTTATAAAGCGTATCTTTCTCGTACTCTAACTCTTTTAAAATCAAAAAAGTGTCCACATCTGAACTGTTATTAATATCGGTTGTCGAAAAATAACGTTTTACCCCTTTGTTAACAGAGATATTGACATCAACTTGATATACATCCAAATCTACAAAAGCTTTAGCTTTCATCGTGTAAGTTGGATAGCCATTCTCTTCTAAAAAACGTGTTATTTTCTTTTTGGTAGCTGTAAAATTTGTGGTTTTAAAATGCTCTTTCTCTTTAAAAAGAAGAAATTTTTTAAACTCATCGTCTATATGAATAGAAGCTGTTTTAATAGCTTTATTTTTTTTTATATCTATATAAATTGTATTGTCATCTGTAGCAGATTGAACCTCTGCCTTATAATAACCCATACTTTGTGAATAAGCTATGACGTTTTCTACAAAGCTCTCTATCTCATCAGTTTTAAAAACAGGGTCTTTTTTCCAAATTTTATAAATCGCAGGGTATTCAATATGACAAATTTTAAGCAGAGTTGCTCTGTCAAATTCCCCTGTAATTAAATCCACATCTCCTCTGAATTCAATATTTTGGAATGTTTTTCCATTCAGAAACATTATTAAGACTAAATATATATATATGTGTTTTTTCATAAAATATTTTACAGAAAAAAGAGTTAAGTCTTCATATAATAAGTAGATTTTTTTTGCTACCATGCCATCAACTTAGTCTGCTATAATTTCAACAATATACGCAAGGTAGTCAAAATGAATTATGAAATTATAGTTATAGGTGGAGGTCACGCAGGAATAGAAGCCTCGTTAGCACCTGCAAGAATGGGTGTAAAAACACTTTTAGTGACCATCTTAGCAGAGCAGATTGGAGCGAGTTCGTGTAATCCTGCTATTGGAGGATTGGCAAAAGGGCATTTGGTCAAAGAGCTAGATGCAATCGGGGGTCAAATGGGATTGGCGACCGATGCAACAGGAATTCAATTTAGAATACTAAACGGTTCAAAAGGTCCAGCTGTTCGAGGAAGCCGAGCCCAAATAGATATGGACAGATACCGTATTTACATGAAAAATGTGGTCTTGAATACCGAGAACTTAGATGTAAAACAAGAGATTGTCGAAGCGTTAATCATAGAAGATGGAAAAGTAGTGGGGGTAGAGACGCAACTGGGTAACCGATATATGTCAAGTAAAGTGATTATTGCTGCGGGTACGTTTCTAAATGGTCTGATTCATATTGGAGACAAAAAACAACAAGCAGGACGACAAGGCGAGTTTGCTTCTATAGAGTTGGCTAAATATTTACGAGGCTTAGGTATCGAAATAGGGCGACTCAAAACAGGGACATGTGCTAGAATAGATGGAAGCTCTATTGACCTAAATGTGATGGAGGTACAAGGAGGCGATGAGAATCCTACTCCTTTCTCTTTTAGAACCGATAGAAAAACGTTCAATCCAACACAATTGCCTTGTCATGTAACCTATACTAATGAAGATACACATACCATTATTGAGAGTAATTTTTACCGAGCTCCCATGTTTTCGGGTCAAATCGAGGGAATGGGACCCCGATATTGTCCAAGTATCGAAGATAAAATAAACCGTTTTCGTGACCGACCACGGCATCAAATTTTTGTAGAGCCTCAAACACTAGAGGCAAATGAGTACTACATCAACGGTATGAGTACCTCTTTACCGACCGATGTTCAGTTAGATATGATTCGCTCTGTCAAAGGGATGGAAAAAGCAAAAATAGTGCGTTATGGTTACGCAATTGAGTACGATTATGTGCAACCCACCGAGCTAAAACATACACTAGAGACCAAAAAGATAGAAGGTCTCTACTGTGCAGGTCAAATTAACGGAACAACAGGTTATGAAGAGGCAGCAGCCCAAGGATTGATGGCAGGAATCAATGCAGGTTTAGCCGTTCAAGACAAAAAACCACTAATTTTAGGACGAAACGAAGCATATATTGGGGTATTGATTGATGACTTGGTAACCAAAGGGACAAAAGAACCCTACCGAATGTTCACAAGCCGTTCAGAGTACCGTCTGTTGCTCCGAGAAGACAATGCAGATATTCGTCTCTATCGTTATGGAAAAAAGTTGGGTCTATTGGATGAAAACTATTTAACACAAGTCACTCAAAAAGAGCAAGATATAAAAGAGGCTCTACACCATCTGCGTGAAAATTTTGTAACCCCAACCAAAGAGTTTATACAACAGTTGGTCACTTTGGGCGAAGAGAAAATCAACGATAAAATATGTCTGTTAGATCTATTGGCTCGTGCCTCGATGAACAGTGAAAAAATAGTAGCATTAGTCCCTAGCTTTGAAAAATATTCCAATGAAGTGATAGAACAACTTCTAATCGAAGCAAAATACAGTCGCTACATCGAAAAACAGCAAAAACAAGTAGACAAGATGCAAGATATGTTAAAAGTCAAAATTCCAAAAGGGTTTGTCTTTGAAAAGGTATCGGGGCTTTCAAATGAGATAGTTGAAAAGCTAAACAATATCAACCCCCCAACACTCTTTAACGCCTCAGAGATTTCAGGTGTAACCCCTGCTGCTTTGGAAATTTTACATATTTATATAAAAATGGCTCAAAAAGCACGGTAGGTTCGGCAATTATTAGATTTTGTAGGGTGCTGTTTTCAACGCACCATTAATAAAAATCGGCATAAAAAGGAATCTCTCCGAAAGGATTCTATAAGCCTTTCGGCGAGATTCTATGATTTGCGTGTTTGGTTTTATGGTGCGTTGAAAACAGCACCCTACTCATGTGTCCGAAATATGAAGAAAAACCTACTCCAATTTTTCAAAAAACTTCTGACATCTAGCAACATCTAAAACCTTGCTTCCATAACCATTCCCTACGGTACTTAACAGACCATCTTTATCAGAAATTATAACTTCAACCCCACCAATCACAGGGGTTAAACGCTCTATTTTGAACTGTTGATTATTGATAAAAAAAGATTTACCTATAAATTTAAGCAAAGTAGCGATTTTTGCTTTTTTATTGGTGTTGAGAAGCTCTCCTAATCGGTGTTGATGAGCAAACAGCCATCTCCAAAAGTTATTGATTTTTTTAGGTTCGACAATCTGTTTTAACTCCCCATTTGGCAGATAGATGCTTAATCTACTGTAGCTATTGATGTAAAAGGTGGTATCTTTTGCCCATTTATCTTGATTTGCTACGCAATTACAGAGAGCTTTTCCACTTTGAGCGAACTCTTTTATCGTTTTTTTTCTGAACGTATCTATATCTTTTAATTCTTCTTCTTTAGGGGCAACTTTTTTAGGCTCTTCTATTTTTGGGGTGGATTCCTCTGATTTTACAGATGTTGAAATTGAAGTTTCATTTGATTGAATAATCAGACTTTTGTTTTTGAACTCTAACTCCCTATTTTGGGACTCCAACTCCATATTTCGGCTCTGAATGGCATCCATCTCAACCCTATACTGCTCATTCTCTTTTTCTAACTCCACCGATTTGTTATGTTTTTCTTCTTTGTAGTGGCTAAGATTGTACTCTATGCCTAAAATAGTGGGTTTTATGGCTCGATAGGTTCTCTTTTTGTTCCACTCGTCTACTTTGACTCTTTTGGTCTCTATAAGGTTCAAAAATTTGAGCTTGGTAAGAGAAGCTTCTACTGTTTTGGGGTGGAGTTTTAAATCGTCTTCGATTTTTTTAGAGAGGATTACATAAAAATCCTCTTTGCTCATTGCCCAGTTTTTTAGCATCAAAATATAGTACATCACAAACATTTGGGATTGAGTAAGAGAGTATTTTCGCATAAACAGCATGTCTATAACTGCTGTTCTTGTGCATTTGGGTAGGGTGGATGTTGGTACTACAGACATAATTTTATCCTTGAATTTTTATTCAAGAGTCCAAATACTAACATCTCTTGTATGATAAAAAGAGACTGTAAGTGATTTTTAACCCAAAAATGGTTAAAATCTCTTTTGAGTGGAATTGTTAGTTTTCAACGGCTAGGGCATTCCACTCATCTCTTTTTATCTTCTTAACATCTGATATTGTGAAATCCTACAATAAAACCACTTAATAAAAAATATCGTGAATCATCTAATTTAAATGTTTAAAATTGTTTTTTTTGTAAAAAGTAGTATAAATATGCTCTTAAGGTAGTATTATTATAGCCCCTATTTTTTTAGGAAAAGTTTTTCCTTGATTTTTAGGGG
>Ga0256826_1000175_pt1 | contig 35149 bp, 38 predicted proteins | sample CV79metaG_FD_185975 | JGI IMG/M metagenome (GOLD analysis project Ga0256826, IMG submission 185975) | Hydrothermal vent microbial communities from East Pacific Rise, Pacific Ocean - CV79 | ecosystem: Environmental > Aquatic > Marine > Hydrothermal vents | place: Pacific Ocean: East Pacific Rise...
CGGCTTCGTGCCATTGTCACTGCATCGAGCAGTTTAAAGAAATCAAAATTTTGATTGAGTTGGCTTAATAGCCTTGAGGTGGTTCGCTCTCTCTCATCTAGTTTTGACCAATGATTAAAGGTCTGTTGAGCTTTTCGTAGGACTGAATCAATAGAAGCAGAGATATTGAGTTTCTCATCTTTAATATGAGTATGTCCCTCATAGGCAAGAGCTATTTGATTACGCAGGTCAGTAAAACGGTTATTTACAGGGGTGGCACTAAGCATAAGAAGCTTGGTCTTGACCCCTGTTTGAATGATACCTAGCAGTTTTTTATAACGGGTGGTCTTTTTGTTCCCTGAATCGTTATTTCTAAAGTTATGAGACTCATCTATGACAATAAGGTCATAGTTCTCCCATTTGACACGCGAGAGATCAACTCCATTAGAGAAGCCCTTATCTCGTAGTAAATCGGTATGATAGAGAACATCATAACTCAATCTATCTTTTAGAAGAGGATTGTCTTCGTAGTTGTTTAAAAAAGTCTTCCAGTTATCGCCCAACTTTTTAGGACATAGAACCAAGACAGACTTGTTTCGCTCTTGGTAGTATTTGATAACACCCAATGCTGAAAAAGTCTTACCCAAACCAACCGAATCAGCCAAGATACATCCATTGTATCGCTCTAATTTGTTGATAAGCCCTAGCACAGCATCTTTTTGAAAATCGTAGAGCAGTGACCATATTACGGACTCTTTAAACCCTGTTTTCTCATTTGCCAGTTCATCTTGGCTAAGGTCTTCAAGAAACTCATTAAAGATATGATAGAGCGTGAGATAGTAGATAAATTCAGGTGCGTTCTCTCTGTATAGGTTATCAATATAAGCAATAACCTCATCGGTTATATCTTGGAGTATCTTTTCATCTTCCCATACCTTGTTAAAGTTATCAAGAAAACTTTTGGTGGCTGTGGCATCTTCCATCTTGGTAATTTGACCTAAGACCAAGTTGTCTTTTTTGTACCCAAACCCAGCACTTGAAAACTCATTGATATTAAGATATGTTGAGGTGTTATCTATCATCAACATAGGCATCAAAGCATTGTCTCCTCGGCTTGATTTAAACTTCACTCGTTTCTCACACCACTTACGACACTCTTTAGCAATGGTTCGCCCTTTGAGTTCATTTTTGAGGTTAATCTCAAACTCTGAACCCGATATTGCCTTTTGTCTGTTGGTCGCATTGATTTCAAAAAAACGAGAATCTTTTCTATTCTCATCCTCTTTTATAAAAGCAGGGTCAGTAAAAATAAACCGAAGCTCTTCAATTTGATTGAGTTCTTTTTTGAGGGATTGATAACCATAGATAGAGAAGATAGAGGAGGCAATACTAAGTTTTGAGCTTTTTTTGATGGACGCTTTTAGGTCATCTCCTACGATATTGATTTTATTGTCAAAAGTTTTTATCATTCCCTATCTCCCGTTTTTGCTCTTTTTTTAATTATACCATTGCTCTAGGTGTTCTTTTTTGAATTGATAGATTTTTAATGATTAAATATTTTATTTTTCTTTAAAATTATAGGTTCACCCCATTCAAGCTAGATATTAAAATAATTATACTAAGTTACGGTAAGTTACCTAAAGTTAAGTGAAAAATTGTTATGTTCTAAATTAATAACTTAAGAAAGGAGTAAAAATGAGTACAAAAAAGTTTGTAAACACAGAAGAAGCAGCAAAATTACTGCATAAAAAACCACAATCTCTTTGTAATGATAGATCTTTAAAAAAAGGAGTTGATTTTTATAGATTTGGTAAAAAAATATTTTATGCAGTAAGTGATATTGAAGAGTATTTGGAAAAATCTAAAGTATCTGTATCATAAGAATGAAAATTGATTAATAAAAGGAGCAATTTTATGATTTCTAAGAGGGAAGATACCTCACAAGAAGTGAAGCATCTAGTATTTAAGCACTACTATTATATCACATCTTCTTCATCTTTCCTATTTCTGTTTTATTAGTTAGTAAGCTAAAAACGCCTGTGTGAGAAACAGGAGCAACGAATGCTTGTCTTAGATTAGACTCTCTGCCTACAGCCAATAAAATGAAATCATCCCCGTAACAATTTTACTTTTAATCTCTATTGGAATCGCTTGATATGACACCCAAGCACCTAATTAGTCATCCCTACTGTACAGAGAATGTCACAATATAGAAACTAAGCAAAACTTGTCTTTGACCTCTAGCTGATACAGCAGAATATAGCACACCCTAATTTTAAGGGAAAACATACTCTAAAACCCGAAACTAAGGCACATACTTAGGACTAATATAATAAAGAAGATAAGCCAAAACTTGGAACTTAGCTCTGTTTTAGGTATCGATGAAACAGGTTGCAAAATAGATGGTCAAAAATATTGGCATTGGACATTTCAAGATAATCAAAATACATTGATAGTAGCCAACAAATCAAGAGGAACAAAGGTTATTGAAGAGAATTTTGAAAATGGTTTTGGGAATGCTTGTGTTGTTCATGATAACTACTCATCTTACAATTCATTTATTGCAAATAAAGAAGCAACTCCAAAGAGTTAAACTCAAAAACAGTTAAACTCATTTAGAAAAGCTCATGAAAAAAATCAAATCTTTACATTTTTAGAGCATCCTACTATCCCACCTGATAACAATGGAAGTGAAAGGGCTATCCGAGATGTAAAAGTCAAACTCAAAGTATCAGGACAATTCAAGTCATTTCAAGGGGCTAAAGATTATGCTTCATTACGTTCTATTATTGATACTTCTCGAAAAAGAGGCTTAAATGAATTTGACTCTTTGGTTGGGGTTATTTCGGGAAATAGTGTTTTTTAGGGGTGAGTAGTGACATTAATTTATATGCAAAGTTGGAAGATATGAATTTAATTTTATTTAAAAATGGTTAAGACCAATTAAGAGAGTAGGGGGGAGCTTAAGCCTTTTTTCTTCTTTTGGGCTTTTTCTTCAAATCCCAATACAAAATTCTTTCAAAACTTATAAAATCAAAACTACTTATTAACCTAATCAATAAAATTTATTAAAATATTTATCATGGTAAGAATTGAAACAGTATGAAAAAAGATGAAAATTTGTAAAAAATAGGTGTTTTGAATAATTGAATGTAACCCGTATAAACCTTAATGCTTATAGATGCCTATTTTATGGGGTTTTTAGATGGTGCGGATGAGAGGACTCGAACCTCCACGCCGTAAAGCACCAGATCCTAAGTCTGGCGTGTATACCAATTTCACCACATCCGCATGTGATTGTTTTTCTAAACAATAAAAAGTAGTGGTACACCCATTAGGATTCGAACCTAAGACCCTCGCCTTAGAAGGGCGATGCTCTATCCAGCTGAGCTATGAGTGCACATAAATATAATACTTAAATCAAATGGTACGCCAGAGAGGACTCGAACCCCTAACCCTCAGATCCGAAGTCTGATGCTCTATCCAGTTGAGCCACTAGCGCTTCTTCATTTGGGAGGTTTCCCCAATAAATACCAATGGGGTAGATGACGGGGCTCGAACCCGCGACAACCTGTGCCACAAACAGGTGCTCTACCAACTGAACTACATCTACCATCAATGTTTTGATTTAACTATTATATTGAAATTTTAAATATCTAAATGGTCGGAGTGAAAGGACTCGAACCTTCGACCCCCTGGTCCCAAACCAGGTGCGCTACCAGACTGCGCTACACTCCGAAATTTTCCATTTTCAAACACTATATGTATGAAATTGGAATGCAATTATAGGCAAAAGTTTTCTTTTTGTCAAGAGTTTTTTACAATTTATATTTTTTTTTCAAAAATTCTCTTCTCTCCAACTTTAAGAAACTCTTTTATTGTCCCACTATCCTCTTGATAAAGAGTAACTATTCCTTCACTATAACCATAGTATAACTCTTGTTTTACTCCACCTTTACTTAAACAGTTAACCATTAAAACATTATTGAAAGTTGAGCCATGAACCGTGTACTTATCATAAAATCGTTCTGCTATACAATTATCAATATCAGAAGCTCTAAATACATGTGTATCTCCTAAATGAACATAGCGACTAATTTCTACATCTTGTGTTGGCTCTTTCATTAAAATATAGCTACTATTTAAATAGAGTGTTGTTCTATCGCTACTGCTTCTTCGCTCATAAGTCTTGCCACTATCAAAAATTCGATTTGTTTCAATGTAATAGTCGGTTTTAGCTCCATTTTCATAGATTGCGTATTCAACTTCATAATCTAAAGGAGAGGTCATATATTCCCACATGTCAAAACCTCTATCAGAATCTATCTCATTTGAAGTATCTGTTGTTCCACAACCTATAAGAAGCAGTAAGATAGTTGTAATAAATAATAATTTCATTTTTAATTTCCTTATATAAAATAATAATAGTAAACTACTGTGTTCAAGTTGTGAAACAGACTTTTTTACCTTCGTCTATAGGATAAAGCCTCTAAAAGATGTCTCTTTTCAATATTTTGAGACAACTCTAAATCAGCAATGGTTCTAGCTACTTTTTTGATGCTTCCTATGCTTCGATGAGAGAGAGCAAAACGTTCAATAGCTGAAAATAGAATTTTCTCTGCATCTTTTGTTAAGATACAAAATTTTTCAACCTCTTTTTCATTTAGCTTTCCATTTAGTTGCTCTTGTTTACGCTCTTTTTGTACTATAAAAGCTTGATTTACAAGAGCTTTTAACTCTTGTGAAGAGACATCTTTTTTATCATTAGCAGAGACCTCTTGCATTACTACAAATAGGTCTATTCTATCAAGAAAAGGGTCTGACAATCTGTTTTTGTAGCGTTTTATCTCTTGTTCTGAACATCGACACTCTTTCTTTTTAGATAGAGCATTTCCACAAGGGCATGGGTTCATGGCTGATACAAACATAATGTCTGCATCGTACTCTACCTTTGAATTGACTCTGGATATATTTACTCGTCCATCTTGCAAAGGCTCTCTAAGTGCTTCTAATATATTTTTAGAAAAATGAGGAAGCTCATCAAAAAAGAGCATTCCATTGTGTGCAAGGGCAACTTCTCCGATTCTTGCTTTAAATGAGCCTCCTCCAAAAATAGATGCAGAGGTTGCCGTATGATGAGGGGAACGCATGGGACGTTTGGCTTTAAATGTTGGAATAACTCCATCTAAAAATTGATGTTTGGCAATAGAAAGCATCTCTATCTCTAAAAGAGGGGGCAAAATATCTTTTAGGCGTTTGGCTATCATGCTTTTTCCACACCCAGGGTTTCCTTCCATCATGTAGTTATGCATACCTGCGGCAGCGATTAATGCTCCTCTTTTCGCTACTTTTTGACCTTTTATATCTAAAAAATCAGACTCTATATCAATATCATCATAATAGGTTTTATCATGAATCATTATAGCTTTGGACTGATAAGAGAACTGTTTCGTTGAGGCTCTAAAATCTTTTGTTTTCAAAAGTGTTATCGCTTCGCTTAACGTTTGGACAGCTATGAAATCAACTCCTGCTATGTGGCTTAAATATTTCATTGCCTCTTGTGGAACAATGGCTCTTTTTAATAGCCCCTGCTCTTTTAACGATAAGATAATGGGAAAAAGTGTAGAGCTGGATTTTATACGCCCATCTAAACCAAGCTCTCCAAATACAAATAGATTCTCTTGAGTTATACTCTCTTTATGCATAGCATTTAATAGTGCTATTGATAAATCAAAATGCGTTCCCGATTTTTTTAAATCACTTGGACTTAGGTTAACCGTAATTTTTAGAGGTGGAAAGATAAAATCATTGGTCAATAGTGCTGATTTTACACGCTCTTTAGCCTCTTGTATATCCGAAGATGCTAAACCAACTACAGCAAAACCCGGTAGACCTTTTGTAAAAGTTGCCTCTACTTCAATAATTTTTGCAGATAACCCATCTAGCGTAGCACAGGTTAAATGATTAACAATAGCTTTTTTTTTATCGTTTACTTTTTTTGTAGGTGGAAGATTACCACTATAATTATATTCGCTCATAGTAGTATTATCACATAAAAATTTAAAATTTATTTTAATTTAAGTTTAAATTTACAAAATATATATGCGTTAAATAAGTACCTACCCAAAATTAATCTCATAAATTATTTGGAAATGGTGTTTGAGCTTCCATCAAGGTAAAGCATTACTTCCTATATGAAATTAAATAGGGTCATATACTTATAGAATAGATGTTATAATAGACTTACTACAGAATAAGGTTTTTAATAATATGTTATTTAAATATAAGGGTCTTACCAAACAAGGTAAAAGTGTTAAAGGTACTATTGAGGCTTCGGCAATAGATGAAGCAAAGCAAAAACTTAAAACACAAGGTATTTTTTATCAGAATATTCAAGAGAGTTCTCAAATTAGCAAAAGTAACTTTTCACAACGAGAGATGCCCGGCCCGCTACTAAGCTCGTTTGCCAAAGAGTTATCTTCATATCTCAATTCGGGAATGACAGTATTAACTGCTATTAAATTAATAGAGGGTCAACATAAAAAAGAAAAGAAATATGCCTCTTTTTTATCTTCTCTTAAAACAATGATTGAAGAGGGGAAATCCTTATATCATGCTTTGGGTTCACAGTCTGTTTATTATTTGCCCGACTTCTTTTTACAAAGTATTAATGTCGCAGGGCAAAGTGGTAAAATGGTTCCTGTTCTTATTCAAATGGGTACATTTTTTTCATCTCAAGCAAAGGTAAAAAAACAGGTGGGTAATGCCATGGCGTATCCTCTCTTTATTTTTATTGTCGCTATCCTTATGACAGGGTTTCTTATTGCTTTTGTTGTACCAAAAATCACAGGAATTTTTAAAGATACAGGGCAGGAACTGCCTGAAATTACCCAATTTGTTTTGAGTGTTTCCGATTTCTTATCGGCTAATTATATTGTTCTAATTGTTGGATTTATCTCGACTATTATTATTTTTAAGATGTCCTATAAACATATTTTTAGCTTTAAAAAGGCGTATGATGGATTTATGCTAAAAGTCCCTGTAGTGGGAGAGCTTATACAAAACCATGAATTAGGTCGATTCTCTTATATTTTAGGATTAATGCTCAACTCTGGAGTCTCCTACGCCCATGCTGTCAAACTTGCGACCACTACCTTTGCGAATTCTGCATTTAGAGAGAGCTTTGAGATTGCCTCAGAAAGAGTGATTGAGGGAAATAAACTCTCTCATGCTCTGCAAAGAGGAAAAGGAATTCTTCCTAAACGAAACTTTATGCAAGCACTAGCTCTTGGAGAAGAGTCAAGTGAGGTTGCCAGTATTTTAACCAATATTGCCGAACTCTACCGAGAAGAGAATGATGATAGACTAAAGCTTCTATTGAGCCTTTTAGAACCCTTTATGATGCTCTTTATTGGTTTGGTTGTTGGTGTTATTGTAGCAGCGATGCTCTTGCCTATTTTCTCGATGAACTTGGGTGCTTCATAGAATTTTTTAGTTATACTTATTTATATTAAAAAAATATTTTAAAGGAGTTTTTTATGAAAAAAACATTAATACTATTAAGTGCAATAACGTCACTCTCTATGGCTGATATGATAGGTGGAGAGTTCAATATTGGTTTCTACAACCATACACCAAGTGGTTCAGCCCAATATCAAGGGGATGTGGTAGATTTAGAAAGAGACCTAAAATGGGAAAATGAAGGGGATATTTTTGTAAAAGCTTACTTGGAACACCCGTTACCTATTATTCCAAATATTAAAATAGGATATACAAATTTTGGACATACAGGTTCAGGAAGTGTCGATAAAAACTTTGAATTTGGTGGAACAACATTTGGGCTAAATACCGATATTGATACTAAATTTGACCTAAAAATGTATGATTTAACACTCTATTATGAAATTCTTGATAATTGGCTAAACCTTGATTTAGGAGTTAATGTAAAATATATAGATGGAACACTTAGCGTTAAAGGGACAAATATTGCTACACAACAGCTTATTGATGAGTCAGCAGATTTTCAAGTGCCTATACCGATGCTCTATGGAAAAGCCAGATTTGATGTTCCCTCAACAGATTTAAGTTTTCAAGTAGAAGGAAACTATATTAGTTATGATGGAAATACCCTCTATGATGCAGAAGCAGGAATACGCTATACTTTCCTATTGGGTTTAGGTTTAGAAGCTGGTTATAAAACTATGAAACTTAAACTTAATGATATTGATGATTTAACCATGGACACCGATTTTTCTGGTGCTTACGGTAAATTAGTTTGGGACTTTTAATGGCAAAAAAACAACGTTTTCGTGATACAAAAAAAGGTAAAGTAACATCAACAAATTCAAAAGGAAAAACGGTTAAAAAACCTAAAATTCCTTTTGCACGAGGAGGAGTCCGAGCTAAAGCATTTTTAACCGATATTTTTATGCTTTTTATGCCTTTTATCTATTTTGTTATCTATATTGTTATGGGAAGCCTTGAAGAGGCTTCTCATGAAAAACTACTAACATGGGGCTATTCTCTTCTTCCTTTCTTAATTATCATAACACTCTTTATGATTAAAGACAATGGACGAACACCAGGGGAACGTTCACAGAGTCTAAAAGTAATTGATTTTGATACGCTTGATAAACCCTCTATTTTCTCTATTGTTTTTAGAAATTTAACACTTGTACTCACACTCATCATTCCTTTTGCGTGGTTTGTTATGATTTTCAGAAAAGACAGCCGAACACTGCACGATTTTTTAAGTAATACTTGTGTAATTATTGACTCAAGCAATCCTAAAAAGTCTTAATGAAAATTTTTCTTTCACTGTTTTATTTCTCCTACTTTTCATTAGTAGGGGTCTACATAATGTTTATGCCTGTAGCACTCGAAGGATTTGGCTACGATAAAATAGAGACAGGTATTATCTATGCAGCAGCTCCCTTTATGCGTTTTTTATTGCCATTTATCTTTAAACACTATCTAAAATTAACCCATAATATCTATATATTTGCTCTAATTTTAACGGTAATAAGCTCCATACTCTTTACATTTACTGTCAACAACTTTACAGCATATCTATTGGCAAACCTTCTCTTTGGGGCTTCTATGGGTATTACCCTTCCTTTTGTAGAGACAATATCTTTACAAAAGTTGTCAAAAAGCCTTTACGGTAAAATTCGTATGTGGGGTTCTGTTGGTTTTATTGTTGTAGCACTTTCACTCAAAGAGTTAGCACCACTACCAATGAGTACAATTTATATTCTGATTTTAGCAACATCATTTACCTTGGTATTTGGGTATTTTACATTGCAATACGACACAGCAGTCATAACAGATACAGAAGAAGATGAACGTAACTTTTCACTCAAAAAATATTGGGCATTTTGGACAAGTATCTTTTTAATGCAAGTTGCATTTGGTGGTTTTTATACCTTCTTTAGCCTTTATGAAACAGCTCATGGTTTCAAAGAGTACTTTCCCTATCTTTGGACATTTGCTGTTATTTGTGAAATTGTAATGCTCTATTTTCAAGGACCTCTATTAAAAAGAAATCTTTTAACTATTTTAAAAGTAGCTACACTTATTACAGTTATTCGTTGGTTGCTACTCTATTTTTATCCTAACTCTTTAGAAATTACTTTTTTTAGCCAAGCATTTCATGCCATTAGTTTTGCTCTGTACCATACAGCATCCATTACCTATGTATTTTCTCTTTACAGTCAAAAACGTTTGGCTCAACAGTTCTTCTTAGGTATCTCTTTTGGCTTAGGAGGTTCAGTTGGTTCATTTGTAGGGGGTTATATTTATGGAGACACAGGAGAGTACCTCTTTTTATTTGAAGCGTTTATTACCTTTGGAGCATTTATTATGCTCGTTGTTCATGATAAAAGAAAAGAGCATATTGCTTTATAAGTACTGAACCAAAATTAAATTCATTCGGGTGTAAACACCAATGCCAATGAATTAAGCTTTTTTTGACCAACTTATTGTTCGGGTGTAAACACCAATGCCAATGAATTAAGGAATTTTGGATTCTTTTTTGTAGGGATACCCTTTATGGGTATCCAAATATTGGGATAAGTGTGGACACCCACAAGGGATGTCCCTACAAGTTCAAAAGCTTAATTCATTGGCATTGGTGTAAACACGCCGATTCCGAATATACCGATTCGCATATGTGGAATCGACGGCTTCAGCCTCGCTATCTTTGAAATTAATTATGGTCAACTACTTAAATCTTATTCTCTAAACCTCTAAAAACTCAACTCCATCTTTAGACCCAATCAATAAAAAGCTTCTAAGCTTGGGGATAGATTTAACTTTATCAAGTGTCAAATAGCCCTCTATCTGTTTTAATCCATCTTTTTTAACAGTTTTATAATTATCACTGCTCTTCATCCACTTTAGTTCAAACATGTAGTTATGGGGGACTTTGTTGTCTCTTCCAATCAGTAAGATATCGGGATATTTATTGTCCAGTTCAGGTTGTGAGTCTATAAAATAGAAACTTGCAAAGCTTAAAAGAGAAAGGGTTATGACTTGAAAATGTTTTTCGGTAAAACCATAGTGGTCTCGGTTAGAGAGGGTTTTTATGACTTCATTGAGTTGCTCTTTAAAAGGTTCTTCATCGCCTAAAAGCAGTTTGGTTACAATATCGCTAAAAGACTCTTTGGGTTTAAAGTTGTTTCTTCGTTGTACCTCTACTGCAAAATAGTTAAAATAGAGCATTTTTATTACATAATTTGGTATCTCAAAATTATAGACTTCTCCTGTAATTTCATCCTTTATGGTAATGAAACCCATCGAGTAGATAAGTGTAATAAAATCATCTTTTGTAAAATCTTGGTTTAGGTCATATCGGTCTTTTATCATGCCTACTATAGAGTTATTTTCTATAAGTTCTTCTAAAATTTTATAGTTTCTTTCGCTGTCTCCAATGTTAAAGAGTTTCATAATTGCTTTGTAGTCACTGGCTACATTGCTGTCTAGCATTTTAGTAGGCATTTCACATCTTTTATAATCGTATTCAGAGAGAAAATAGTTAACTAATGTAGCATTATAAATTCGCTCATTAGCTTTTATATTAAAAAGATACCCGTTATACCACGTTTGAAGTTTAGAGAGTAATCTATCTTTATCAATCATTTGGCATTGACTAAAAATACTCTGCTCCAATGAATAGTTAACCTCTGTTTGCGTAAATCCTGCCAAAGCATTAAACTCTTCATGATAGGTAATATGTTTTACAATATTAAACCCACTACTCAAACTATCAAGAGTGATTGGTGTAACCCCCGTAATAAACATCTTTTGAACTATTCCTGAATAGGTTGCTGTTTTTAATACTTCATAAAAACTTCTTACAAAGCCACCTTTACCAACAATGGCTAAAAAATCTTTCATGCTGTGGGCTAAAATGGCATTGGCAAACTGGTCATATTCATCTATCAATAAATATATTTTATCATTTTGAGCCACTTCAACAAAGTATTTAATCAATCCCATTGGACTTTTAATATTATCCAGTTTATCAATATACTTTTTATATCCATATTGAGTAAAATATCTATTGATAGCCAATTTAATATTATCTCTAAAGCCTTCATAAATAACATCTACCCCTCCATCAATATTTATTCCACTAAACTCAAAAAACAGAATACGAAAACCATTTTTTAGAGGTGTAGGATATTTTCCAATATAGGTATCAGCAAACATGGCATCAAACTCATGAGCCGAGTTCTCATCATAATAGTACTGAAGTGTAGATAAGAAAAGAGACTTTCCAAATCGTCTTGGGCGTAAAAATATTACAAAATCTTCATTAAGCTTCTCTAAACGCTCAATAAACGCTGTTTTATCAATATAGAGGTAATCATTATTAATTTTTATTTTTCTAAAATTGCTGTTCCCATAAATTATCTTTTTCATCTGTTACCTTTTGTTCTTCTTGGGATATTATAGCATGAATGTGAAGCTAAAGCATCACTTCCCACAGGTCAAAATATTGCCATTTTTCAAGCCACAAAAACAACCACACCTAAAAAATACCCCCTCATACTTAAAAAGTCTCTTAAGAAAAGGAGAGATATGTCACACATCATTCTTAATACAAAAACCCAAAAAGCCAAAAAGGAATTTTATTTCCAAATCCTATCTCTATATCATCGGAAGCAATAAAAGAGTTATTCACATCTTTTATCTGTTTGAAGCTTTTGTTTTTTCCTCCCACTTCAAAAAGATACTGCTCATCTACTAAAAAATCTCCTTGTTTAGGGGCAATAAGCTCATACTCTTTGCTTGCTTGATTCATAGAAAAAGTCTCACGAATTGTTCCAATATCTGCTTTTGAGGTAAAGAGTAGATGGGTATTGTCTAAGTAGATTTTTTCAGGTTTTTCAATACTTCCTAGACCTTTTGAACTTTTCATGTCTGGCACAAAGGGGACAGAAGCCGAGATGACTTTTAGAAGAGATTTTAATTTTTTGATACTAAGCCCTATAAGTGATGAGTAGATAGCCAAGAGGTCACTCTCTATAGTGGTATCGGATTACTATTATATCTAATTATTTTAGGAATGCAATACTGATTTTGAGAGTTTTTTATGTTTTGTGTAGGGATGCCCCTTGTGGGTATCTACCAAATATTATATAATAACCTGAGTTCGACGGAATATCATACAAAGTATTATGTCAAAAAAAATTTGCTTACACTCCTAATTATTCATATAAGTAGTTGACCATAATTAATTTCAAAGATAGCGAGGCTGAAGCCGTCGATTCCACATATGCAAGTCGTATTTTCGGAGTCGGCGTGTTTACACCAATGCCAATGAATTAAGCTTTTGAACTTGTAGGGACATCCCTTGTGGGTGTCCACACTTATCCCAATATTTGGATACCCATAAAGGGTATCCCTACAAAAAAGAATCCAAAATTCCTTAATTCATTGGCATTGGTGTTTACACCCGAATGAATTTAATTTTGGTTCAGTACTTATTTATTTGGGTAGGCTCTTAAAAAAATACCATTATCTCAATCTTAAAAGGCTGTTTTGGTTGTGGGGACGTTTATGACACTGATTTTTATTCCTGTTGGGTTTGTTTGGGTGGTTAAGGAGGAGAGTGTTAGAGAGGAGGATTAGGTTTTTAAAACCAATCCTCTAAGCCTAACCCCTCAACTCTCATAAACTCTCTTGTATTACGGGTAACTAAGGTTAAATTATGAGCTTTAGCAGAACCTGCTATAAGAATATCCATCGGACCGATAGATGTTCCCTTTTTTTCAAGGTCAGCTCGAATAAGAGCCGATGCTTTGGCTTCTCGTTCTCCAAACTCTATTATATTTACCTGTTCTAAAAGTGTCGCTAACTGTTTTTCTCTTTTTTGTGGGTTATTTGATTTGGCAATCCCTACTTGAAGCTCATAAATCACAATAGATGGGATAAAAATATCTTTTGGAGAGTGAGAAAAAAGGTTCTCTTTTACCTCTCCCATTCCTTTGAAAAAATATATCAAAGTATTGGTATCAAGCATAAACATTTAGAACTCTTCTCTTGGTATATCTTGCCCTTGGTTGGCTCGTATCTCTTGAAGTGTGGGGAAATCATCCCATGCACCTGCTAATTTTCGGCTAGCATGACTCCACTCATTTTGAACTTTTTGTTCTAAAATTGTAGAGATAAACTTACTAATAGAAATATTGAGTGAACTTGCCATTGCTTTAATTTGGCTCTCCAAATCGTTTGGTATATAGATGGTTACTTGTGCCATAGAATGCTCCTTAGTATTAAAGTATATGTTAGATTATATGTGGATTTTGGTTAGAAATGGGTTAAATTTTTAAAATCTATTTTTAATGTTTGACACTTTTTTTGGAGTTATGGCGATTGGTGGGTTGGTTCTGGGGACTTTGATGACCTTGATTTTTCTCAAAGAGAGTGTAAACACAAGATTCCTGTGGGGTTTGTTTGGGTGGTTAAAGAGGATTAGTTCTCTTCTACACCAATTCAATTTCATCTAAATAGATAAAATCTTTTCTGTTTAGACTCATAAGTTTTATATCGTAAACTAAAACAGTAGAGGCAATAATGGCATCCATCATTTTCATATTGTGTGATAGATTGTACTCTTTAACCAATGCTGTAGCCAATTTTATAATCTCATCATTGGTTTTTAAAATCTTAAAAACTGCTATCTCTTTGGCTATAAAGTTTAAATCACTTTTGTTTTTTGCACCTTGATATAACTCCATCACAACAATATCACTAATAAACAGTTCTTCTAAACGATAAGGCTCAATAAGAGATTTATTGCCTTTGAGGTACTCTATCAAAATATTGGTATCGAGAAATATCATCTATAGGACTCTTCTCGTAAATTTTTAGCAAAAGCTACTGAATCTTTTACATTTTTAAATGGGTTGCTCATCTCTGTATCATTCTCATCAACCTCTAAAGTGTAATAGTTCTCCATTGGATTTAGTTTTTTATATTTAATAGTTGGGTTGCTTTTTTTATGAAAATAGTTATCGACTACTTTTTTATTGTCTTGAATAAAAGTAATAATAAACTCCATAAATTTCTCTTGGTTAGAGTGAAATTGTGTCTCAAAAATATTTTGCATTTCAGGGCTATTTATTTGTAGTTGCATCACTTTATACTCCTTTGTTATCTATTTAAAGTATATCAGAAAGTTGTTGAAGGTGTGGTGGGGGGGGGATTCTCACAATGCCAATGAGTTAAGGAATTTATTTCAAAATATCGCGAGGCTAAAGCACTCGATTCCATATATGCAAGTCGCATTTTCGGAATCGGCGTGTTTACACCAATGCCAATGAATTAAGGAATTTATCCCTAAATATAGCGAGGCTGAAGCCGTCGATTCCACATATGCGAATCGGTATATTTGGAATCGGCGTGTTTACACCCGAATGAATTTAATTTTGGTTTAGTACTTATAGCATGAATGTGAAGCTAAAGTATTACTTTCTTTTGGTCAGAATATTGCCCTTTTTCAAACCACAAAAACAACCACGCCTAAAAAATACCCCTCATACTTAAAATCTTTACCTTGTAAAAAAGAGGATACTTAAAAACTCTCTTAAGAAAAGGAGAGATTTTGATATAATCTTAGTAAAAAAGGAGCTGATGTTTTGGAAAATAAAGAGGTACATTTGGTTAAAAAAGTCTCTAAGGAGTTGGGGTTGACTTATAAGGAATTGGGAGAAGAGATTGGTTATAGTGAAGGAAATTTAAGACGTTCTGTATCTAAAAATGAAATTAGCCCCCAATTAAAAAAAGCTCTTGAACTTTATTTAGAAATAATTAGATTAAAAGAAAAAGAGAAAAATACAGACCAAGTAAAAGCTATTTTAAAAACTTTTATGATGAATTAAATAATTATTAATAACTTTTTATTGACAAAAAAGAATTATTAGCATATAATGCCAAATAACAAAAAATACAAGGCATAAAAAATGGAACTAGAACCAATAGAAAATCCAATAGTTATTCATCCTCATCTTCTGCAACGATTTCTGAAACATGGCAAAGATTATGCAAACCTTTTAGCCTTGTACAGTTTTTACCTCTATCATGCTCAACTCCAAAAGACAAATCAACCCCTTGTAACCGATGAATTTACACGAAAAGGGATGAATTGGGCAAGCGATAGGGTTAAGAAAGTCAAAAAAATTCTGAAAGAGATGAAGATTATAGAGGTGGTTCAAAATAGAAAATACTACTACGTGCATCTTTTTTTTATCTACACCAAGAAGAAAATTGGCGAGATTCTTGGGAAAAGTAATGAAAGCCAAAACAACTCGGAAACGGAGGATTTATCCCCGAAAAAAGAGATTAAACCAACAGCAAAACCCTTAACTTCAACTGTACCACCTGTGTTAAAACAGTGGGTAGAATATTGTGATAAAAATGGTATACACTACAACAAAAGCAACATAAAATATTGGGAAAACAAGCTTAAAAATAGAGTTACCATTGACCAACAACAAGCTGTGTATACGGCAATCAATAAAAAATGGAAAGATTTTTACATGGTCTCAACCCAAGAGTCAAAAATCCATAAACTTTTGGGAAGAAGCTTGAAAATGGAAAAAGAGTGTGATACCCTGCTCAATATTTATTATAAAGATAAAAAATACATCTATCAATTTAAAAATATAAAAGTAACCACTACCCAAGCACCAATAGAGCTTTTTAAAAAGTATGAGTACCATAGAGATAAAAACCCAATAGCCTCAAAGTTTCAAGAGACCATTATGAGTTTGGTTAAACGGTTTTGATTTTTTTGGAAGTAATGCTTTAGCTTTACATCAATGGAGTTAACACAGCATTTTAATACGTTATTTAAACGTATAGTAGCGTGCTGGATAATTTCCATTTAATAAAATTTCATGAGAGTAAAAAACAAACATGGGTGCTCCATCTTCTGTTCCACCAATAGGAATGGCTTCAGCTTCGGTGGTATTTATTTTTTTCTCTATCTTTTTTAAAATATCTCTGCTCTCAAAGTCTTTAATAGAGAATTCATCGATTAACATATCGTAAGCATTCTTTTTATCTTTTGAGTAGCGTTGTACTTTTTCCGTTAAGAAAAGTGCATTATCCAATTCCGAGTTTCCACGTTTTAAAAGGTACGTTGCCATGTCGGAGTTTTGCTCTTGTACTTGCATTGCACCCATAACCACAATAGAGACAATAATAACCGACATAATTACTTCTATTAGGGTAAATGCTTTTTTATTCATCTTTTTTCCTTAATAATACGAACCACTGTCTCTTAGATTGTATTCATCTTTTATCCACAGCTCTTTTGCCTCTTCTATATCACTTACTTTTTTTGCTTTTCCAAAATAACTGGGCAAATAATAAATGCCTTGGTCATTTGTAATAATCATCTGAGTCGTACTTCCATTTGCGTAAAGATGATAACGCAGACAAATCTTTTTATCTTTTATTCGCCCCATTTCATCTATCTGAATCAAATGGTTATCGTTGTCCAGTAAATGAACCTCTACATCTTTTCCAAAATCAATACCACCATCGTAAGCAACAATCTCTTTGCCTTTAGCCACATAACACTCTTTACACTTATTGATGCAGAAAAGTTCTACATCGCCTTGACCTTGAAATGATTTACGAAATGTTTTTTGAAGTGTAGTAGGATCTAAAACTTTCGTTTTCTTCTGCTCTTTAATAGCCGAAGAGAAGACTAAAAAACCGACCAAAGAGATAATCATTACAACAACAATAAGTTCTAAAAGAGAAAATCCTGAACGTCTTGTTGTTTGCATCTTTATTTATTACAACCTGAATACTTTATATCAGCGTACTCATCAGAGCCACCTTCTCTTTTATCAGCTCCATAAGAGAGAATGTCAAAACTGTTACCTGTTTTAATGTAAACCATTTTAGCACCCCATGAATCTTTTGGTAGATTCTCTAAATAGGCTGATGAAGCGTAATTTGAATATTTATCAGTATCGGGATTTGATTGCAATGCTTGAAACCCCTCTTCCGTTTCAGGATACATTCCATTGTCCAGTTTAAACATTTTAAGTGCATTGGCTGCACCTTTCATATTGACACAAACCAAATCTACTTTTGCTTTATCTCCTGCCCCTACAACCTTAGGAACAACGGCTGCAGCTAAAATACCAAGAATTAAAATAACAACAAGTAACTCTAACAATGAGAAAGCTTTTTTTGCTGTTGTTTCTCGTGCATGCTTAGTTTTGATAGTTACATCATTTTCATCAAATTTTATTAAATGTATGGTTTTTTCTCTTTTTAGCTTTATATGCTCGGTCATAATTAAAATCCTTAGTTAAAGTTCGTTATAATGATGTAGATTTTACTTGAATTGAGCTTTATTATGGATAAAAGAAAACGAGGTATAGCACTTTTTATAACGTTAATGGTCATTGCTTCGATTATGTCTATAATCGCTGTTTCCTTTAGCTATTTAGAAAAAGTACAAAAAGATGCAGGAAGAACGTCAGCTATTATACAAGGGGATTTACTTTATAAGGACACTGTAAACGTTTTAAAACGTTTTTTTCCTAAAAAACAGAATAATTCTGAAAAGTTAAAATTAATATACACAATGCCTCTTATCTTAACGGAACCAAAAAGTGGATTTAATCTAAATTTAATGTGTACTCCTTTATTAACAGCTGTTCCAATCAACTGGTTGGATAAAAATTTCATTTGGAAAAAAGAAGAGAAAACAAATTTAGCCAAAGATGTTTTAACCATGGTTATGGAACAGTATTCAATTGAAGAACCCAATGAATTAGAACAACTTATTATTCAAGAAATTACGGGGGAGAGTAGTCAGAATCAAGACTATAAGCCCAGAGTAAAACAGCAAAAAGGTATCGTATCTCAACAGCAGTTTAATCGAGTTATTATGGATTATCGTCTGCTCTATGATGACCCTAAGGTTCTATTAGTTCCATGGGACAAATATTTCTCATTTATAAATGTCAACTCAAAAACAAACATAGATGGAGTCTATATAACACCAGAGCTTATATCTGTCGCGTTTGATACGCCAATAGAGATTGTGTTAGACTCATGGGTAGAAGGAGAGAGTACACTAGCCTCCTTTTTACAAGAGAACTCTATTGTAGCTCCTGTAAATAAAGATATTTACTCCACAAAAGCACTCAATGCCATGCATTGTGAACAAAAGTATGCCTACCAAGAAGGGCAATACAGATTTAATTTTGATTATATTGAAGGAAGGAGTGCCAACTTTGAATTTAACGGCAAAGAGTAATAATAAACTATTAATTCATAAACATATGAAACCAATTATATCACTAGACAACTCTATTGACATTATATTGACACCACAATTTTATACGTTTATTCGTGAAGAGTTGGATGTAAAATTCAGCTACCAAGCAAAACAGATTGCCACATCACTTTTTGATGATTATCTAGAGAACAACCATGAGTACCAATATCATGTCTATAAATGTGATAATTTTTGGTGTTTTTTTGCCTATAATATTAAGGTTATAGAACTTTTTTTAGAGAGTGTAGGTATAGAAAAGCATCGTGTTTCTAAAATATACTTTGCACAACAACTTATCGATAAACTAGAGAATCCTATACTCTTAGATGACAACAGTGTTTTACAAAGTATTGACAATGTTGTTACCCTAGTCCCTCTACAGATTATAGATACAAATGTAGAATACAACTCCTTGGATATTAATTCATTTAAACTTAAAGGTGGGGTGACCATGGGTTCTTCATTGAACTCCTATGTCTCATTAAAAGAGACAATTTTACTAAGCAGTATCTTTTGTATATTGGGTGGTATCTCTATTTTTGAAGGTAATAGAATTAAACGTTCTATTGCTAACGATAATGCTAAACTAACGGAATTACTGGATGAAAATCCAAGATATACCAGCTCTTTAGCACGTGAAAGCATCTTGACAAAATATGCACCCATTGATAAAAAAGAGCGTGCAAAAAGACAAGCAATTAAAGATATTTCAAAATTTCTATCTAACAAGAGTCAACTCAAAACGTTAAGCATTGATAAAAATTCAATTCAAGCCAAGATTACAACTGAAAATAGAAGCATTAGTAAGCAAATTAAAGAACATTCTCGAAATAAAAAATTTAAATTTTCGGGTGCGTCCCTTGATGTGAAAGTTGAGAAAAAACTATGAATATAATGACCCTGCAACGCTATAAAAATGAAATTATTCTTTTTCTTACGGCTCTTTTTGCAATTTCTGCTTATTACTATAAATTTTCGGCAAATAATTATGTAGATGAAAATAAAGCATTCATTCAAAAACAAATTTCAGAAATTGTTGAAATAGAGAGTTATAAAAAGCAATGGAAAAGTAAAGGCATCGCCAATAAAGTTAAACTCTTTAAGACAATTGTTCCTGCTTCTAAAATAAAGCTCTTTTCTAAAAAATCTTCTAAAGTAACCGTGTCTTATATCAATTTAACTACGAATGAATTAAATAAAATAACCAATAAGCTACTAAGCATGCCTGTACAAATTATTAAACTTCAGATAAAAGAGAGCAGTAAAAATAAATTTACAATGGAGTTCACATGCAAATGGTAAAACGGATTATTGGTGGATTCTTTCTGCTTATACTACTCTTATGGTTACTAGCACCAAAACAAGAACTCTACTATCTTTTGGAAAAAGAGTTAAAAAAGAACGATATTATTATCTCTAATGAAACTGTAAAAGACACATGGTATGGAGTTAAACTTCTTGACGCAGAGATTTATGTTAAAGGTGCAAAGATGGCTGAAGTATCGGAATTACAGCTTAATATTTTCTTTTTATACAACACTTTAACGGTTAAAAATATTCATGTGAATAAAGCAATGCAGAATGTTGCTCCAAAAAGTATTGAAGAAATTAATGTTCAATATTCTGTTGCTAATCCTCTAAATATAGAGTTAAATGGACAAGGTTCATTTGGAGTGCTAGAAGGAAAAGTTGCTTTTATGGATAGAAATATTAGCATTACTTTTCCTGTAGCCAAAGACATCAAGGCATTTAAAAAATTTCTAAAAAAAGATAAAACAGGAGAGTGGAAATATGAAACAAATTATTAGTCCAAAACTCTTTTCTACCCTTATATTTTTCTTATTTATTGTGTTGTTGGTTAAAATAGTTTGGACAACACTCTCTTTGATGTTCTTACCCGATTCAGGGGAAGAGTTTAACCCAAAGGTTAAAACAAAAGCACTCTATTATCGAGTTCGACTAAGCAATAATGCACCAACTATTGCACCTATCGTTAAAGAGAGACCTAAAAAAATCGTTAGTTCAATGAGAGGTATTAAACTTATAGCCCTATACAACGCATCAGATACACTGGTTATAACCGTTGAAAAGAGTAGAAAAACATCCGTACTGGGTAAAGGCGATGAGATTGATGGCTTTATTTTAAAATCAGCAGGTTCTGACTATGCACTGTTTACAAAAAATGCCAAAGAGTTTAAACTGACACTTAGTGCAACAAAAACACTAGGAAGTCAAATTACACAGAGTAAACCTAAAAAAACAACAGCAACAAAACCAAAAGCCACTCAAGAGATTAAAGAGAGCAATGGTATAAAAGTAGTTAACCGTAGTCTGTTAACCTCGTATACTTCTGACCCTAAAAAAATATGGAAAGATATTGGTATTAGCGAAAATAAAGTAGATGGAAAACTCAATGGATTTAAAATTAATTACGTCAAACGAGGTAGTGATTTTGAGAAACTTGGACTAAAACGTGGAGATTTACTAACAGCAATCAATGCTGAAAAGTTGGACAACCTTGGAGCTGTAATGGGTCTGTATGGAGAGATAAACAATATAGAAAATTTAACATTAACCGTTGAGAGAAATGGTAAAAGTGAGGATATAGAGTATGAAATTCAATAAACTGGCACTAGGATTGATCTTGGCATTAAGCGTGCAAAGCCATGCAGAAAAGGTCGATTTAAAATTTAATAATTTAAATATTAGTGACTTTATTAAAATGGTTGCAAAAGTTACAGGTAAAAATATTTTAATAGATGGAGAAATAAAAGGAAAAATAAACTTTGTCTCCAATAAACCAATTGAAAAATCTGAATTAATTCCTTTAGCAACAGCTATTTTAGAAACAAAAAGAATGACCTTGGTTAACAAAGGTAGCTACTATATTGTTATTAAAAGTACAACTGCACCTGGAGAAGGGTTATCTGTAAGTTCTAATGTATCTCGTGGAGATGGAACAATGAAAACCGTTGTTTTTCAATTAGCAAATGTTAATGCAGCGGTTATTCGTACTAAAATTAAACCTCTTTTACATAAAAGTGCCAAAATTATCTCTTTTAAAAAGAACAACCTTTTAGCGATTACTGCCTATCCTCATACACTAAAATCAATAAAAGCACTGATTGATAAAATTGAAAATAAACAGGCAAAGCAGAGTAAGATTATTCGTCTACAAAATGCTCGTGTCAAAGATATTTATGCCAATGTACAAAATATGTCAAAAGCTCTTTTTCCTCAAGATATTATCTCTGAAAAAATTTCTGTGATGCAAGACATTAGCTCTAATGCTATTATTTTAGTGGGAAAAAGAAGAAATATTCAACAATTGGAACGCTATATTCAACAATTAGACTTAAAAGGAGAAGCAAATTTACAAAAAATGCACGTCATTCCTCTTCAAAATTCTAATGTTGAAGAGATGGAAAAAATTCTTACTAAAATTGTTCCTCAAATGACAGGAGCTTCCAACTTAGCACCTGGTGCACCAATAGGAAAAGGGGGGAAACCTTTACCTAAAGCTGTTATTGCATCCGATATAGAAAGAAATGCCTTAATTGTATTGGCAAGTGCAGAACAGTATCAAAATATTTATGATACCGTTCTACAACTGGATGTTGAAAAATCACAAGTCTATATTCAAGCCAAAATTGTAGAGGTCAATACAAATTTAGCTGAAAATATAGGGCTAAAATATGGATTTAATGGTGGAGCAATTACAGCAAATGGTCTATTTTCATTGGCAGGAAATGCAGGGGCTGCACCGTTGGCTCTCTCCTCTTCACTTTTAGGTTTTTTGAACAATACAACTACACAGTTTGATAATAATGGTAATGCTTTTACCTCAAACTCCAGAGCTTTTGAATTTGATAGTGGAATCTCGAAAGTATTTTCATTGGGGGCTCAATTAGATTTACTAAAACAAAATGGTGCTGCACAAATTTTATCTAAGCCATCAGTATTATCAACCAATAACAAAGAGGCAAGTATTTATGTAGGGCGTACACAATCTATATTGACACAAGCACAACAGAGTACTCAAGGTGCGTCAAGTGTGATTAACAACTATTCACGTGAAGATATTGGTATTACGCTCAAAGTAAAACCAAGACTTTCATCGAATAATAAAGTCTCTTTAGAGATTGAAACAACGATTGAAGATATTTTACCAGGTTCAGGAACGTCTGCTGATAGACCTACGACAACAAAACGTTCAGTTAAAACCAGTGCTATTGTAAACCATGCTGAAACCATTATTTTAGGGGGATTAATCAAAAGTGCTGATGGTAAATCTGTAAGTAAAGTTCCAATACTTGGAGATATACCAATTATTGGACGACTCTTTACCTCGAAAGGGAATTCGGGTTCTAGAGTTAATGTTGTTATCTATATTACCCCCTATATTATTAAAAAGAGTTCAGATTTAAGCACCTTACGTCAACATTTAGATGAGTTAGAATCTGTTCAACAACAGTACAATAAAATTATATTTGAAGAGCTAGAGAGTAGAGTTCAAGACTCTTCTAAAAATGGACATGTAACCTTTGACTCTTCATCAAATTCAAATATAGATTTTGATGAAGATGTAGAAGAGATGCCTGTAGGGTTTCCCTCTTCAAATGTAGAAAAGAAAAGAGTCAAGAATAAGAGGAATCAAAGAGTTATTCCAACACAAGGGATTTATACACCAAAAATTGAATCAAGAGTTCAAGATATTCCAACAACCAACTATCAAGAAGGTTCGTATACTCCAGAGAGTGATTATGTACGAAGTGATTCAATTATGGAAAGATTAAAACAGAAAAACTCTATTGACCTAAGTCAGCTAAATACAGGCATTGAATACAATGAAGGAACAACATTCTCTGATGTTAAAGGGGAGTAAAATGATACAAATACCCTTTTTAGAAAATGTAGACTTAGAACCTTTGTGGAACGAAGGAGTTAATAATAAGCTGACAATGAAGCATAATCTTCTTTTTGCCACGGTAGACGATTACCCTTCTGTTGTCGTCGAAAACAGAAACTTAGCGATGGCATTAAACCATTTAGCTAAACTTGATGTGAGCTACCCTATTGTCGAAGTTGATTCAGGTAGTTTCGAGAGACTTTTACAAAAATTTAAAGAGATTCAAACGGGTTCTGATTTTGAACATGTAGACACCTCTTCGGATGATATTATTGAAGTAGAATCAGATTTACTAGATTTTATTAGAAATTCACAAGATTTACTCTCGAACGAAGAGTCTGCACCTGTTGTCAAATTGGTTAACTCTCTGTTCTTTCAAGCCATTAAAAAAGGGGCTTCTGATATTCACATTGAAACCCTAGAGAAAAAAGGAGAGGTTCGTCTGCGAATCAATGGTGCATTAAAAAAGCATTTAGATATTGACAAAAATATTACAGCTCTTGTTATTTCACGTATCAAAGTCATCTCAAACCTTGATATTTCAGAAAAAAGAATCCCACAAGATGGTCGTACACAAGTAAGCATCTCGGGAAATTCACTTGATATTAGGGTTTCAGTTCTTCCAACCTATCATGGGGAACGTGTGGTTATGAGACTGTTAATGACAAGTGAAAGTATTCCTACACTAAAAACACTTGGTTTTACAGATGACATTACTACTGATTTAAACAGACTTTTAACGCACCCTCATGGAATGATACTTGTAACAGGACCTACAGGTTCGGGTAAATCAACTACTCTACATGCTTGTTTGCAACATATTGCAACTCCTGATAAAAATATTATTACGGTCGAAGACCCTGTTGAGTACAATGCCGAAAATGTAAACCAAATTCAAGTTAATACAAAAGTGGGACTTACCTTTGCAGCAGGTTTACGTTCAATTCTAAGACAAGACCCTGATATTATTATGGTCGGAGAGATTCGAGATTCAGAAACAGCTGAAATTTCACTGCGTTCAGCACTTACAGGTCACTTGATGCTATCTACTTTGCATACAAACGATGCCACCTCTGCTATATCAAGACTTATGGACATGGGAATTGAAGATTTTTTATTAACCTCTACTCTATTGGGCGTTTTGGCTCAAAGATTAACACGAAAACTATGTACTAACTGTAAAAAACCTACTCAATTATCTCCTACGGTATTACAAGAACTTTCTATCCCTGATAGAGTCTATTTTAAAGCGTCTGGTTGTACAGAGTGTGATTTTACAGGTTACAAAGGACGACAAGCTGTGGGTGAACTCTTTATTATGAACGATAAAGTCAAAGAGATGATGAAAGATGGACTCAACGACCATCAAATTCGTATAGAGATGAAAAAATTAGGAATGAAAACCATTGCTGATAAACTTAAAGATATGCTCATAGCAGGAGAAACCTCGTATGAAGAGGCTATTCGTATTGGAATTATGGAAGATTAAAGAAGAAAAATATGAAAAACAGAAAACTTGCATTTACTCTTGTCGAAGTTCTTATCTCTATTACCCTACTCTCTTTGGTACTTATGGCACTTTATAGAAGTGCCGATATTTTACGTCATTCAAACCTACACCTTTTTCATTATCTAGAGAAATCTACCAATACACTAAAAGGGAGTAAAACTCTCTATATGGACTTAATGCATGCAGACCATAATATTACTATTAAAACCGAAGATAAGTTTCATCGTTTAACTATTAACCATACTACCCACTCTATCCATGGTTTAGCACAAGCAAAAGTAGTATGGTTGGTCTATAAAGAAAAAAATACCCTATTACGCATAGAGGGTGGAAAATACACTATCCCATTAAAAAGTGAAGAGAGGGTTGAAATTGATGTAATTGCCAAGAACCTTGAACTTTTTAAAATCTACAAAAGTAAGAAAAAGGACAAGATATTAGCCATGATTAAAATCAAAGGTCAAGAGCCACAACTGTTTATGACACAAAATCTTCCATTAAAGCCTATTAAACAAAAAGAAAATAATGTTACAACACAAAAACCCTTAGGTATTCCAAATAATATAAATTAAACTAAAAAACTTAAACTAATTTTTTAGTTTAAGTTTAAATTAAATTTAAGTCCACTTACACTATACTTTTATACTCTATAATAATTAATATTTTTTAAATATTCTTGTAAAAAAGAAAGAATATAGTATAAGGCAACGAACATGATTAAATTTCTATTAACCTATTGGATAGGTATTGCTCTATTTTTCGGAATTTTCTATTGGGATGTATCTCCTATAAGTTTACTAATAAATCAACAACAGACTGGCTTAATAACCTATTTAACATCACTAGCCTTACCAAGTGAAATGATGAATAATTATAGTATTTTTATTAGTGACAACTACTCTTTGGTTATTGAAAAAGCATGTAACGGTATGATTCCCTACCTTTTCTTTTTAGCTTCTATTATGGCTTTTCCCTCTACCATTTTACATAAAGTTAAGTGGGCTATCTTTGGTTATCTTTTTATCTCTCTAATAAATACCTTTAGAATATGGATGGTTACCCAACTGGTACTGCAAGAACGCAGTAACTTCTCATTAGCACATGACTATTTGGGAAATGCTCTTTTAATTTTCACAGGATTAATACTTTTTGTTTCATTTGTTAAGAGTCGTGAAAAGCAATCTATACAAATAAGAGTATAAAATAAAAACAACTTTTATATTAAAATATTAGGATTCATTACATAAATATGAATTTACAATTACCATGCTATACTTTCAAAAAAATTAGGAAGTAGAAAATGACTGTAACCAAATACTCTGCAAATGGAAATGATTTTGTAATTATTATTAGAAAAAAGAAAAAAGATCGTTCAAAATTAGCAAAACGTCTCTGCCATCGTCAAAATGGTGTGGGTGCTGATGGTTTGGTTATTGTTATTCCTCATGCAGAGTATGATTTTGAATGGGATTTTTATAATGCCGATGGAAGCCGTGCTACTATGTGTGGCAATGCATCTCGTGCTGTGGCTCATTTTGCAATGGAAAAAGGAATCTCTGCCAATGGAACAGCAGAGTTTTTAACAGGTGCAGGAGTTATTCGTGGAACAGTCAACGGAAACTACGTTGTCTCTGATATGACAAAGCCTATTATTTTAAGTGAAGATATTCAAGAAGATAATGAAAAATGGTGGTTTGTTGATACAGGAGTTCCTCATTTAATTGCATTTCGAGATAACATTGATACCTTTGATTTAGAACAAGCAAAACGTTTACGTGATAAATACAACGCCAATTTAAATATTTGTAAAGTAGAAAACAATATTTTATATGTACGTACTTATGAACGTGGAGTAGAAGACGAAACCTTGGCTTGTGGCACAGGGATGGTAGCATGTTTTGTACGTGCTTACGGCGAAGATTTGGTAGACGAAGATGTCAAAGTTTTTCCAAAATCAGGCGATGAACTTTATGTTAGTTTGGAAGAAGATATTTATAAATTTGGTGGACAAGTAAGTAAAATATTTATCGCTGAAACAATAGATTAACACAGTTATCTCACAATAATTATGTTAAAATTGTGACTTATTATTAAATAAGGAATTAAACATGCACAATAAAATAACGCTACTTGTTACGGCTCTACTATTGAGTTCATCACTTCTTTTTGGAAAAACATTGGTTACCGTCAATGGTCATGCTATTTCAGATACCCTCATTCCTCCAGGATATGAAAAATTGGATGACCTTCAACATTCAAATTTAATGGAACAACTTATAAAAGAGGAGTTGCTTCATTCTAAACTGCTAAAAAGTTCTTTGGTTAACGATGCTCAATTCAAAAAAGTTTTCAATGAACAGAAACAAGTAACACAAGAACAATATAAAAAGAGAACAGGAAAAACTCTAAATAAAAATCAAATTCGAGCAATAAAAGGCTCTATAGCTGTTGCACTCTATCAACAAAAAGCATTTAAAAATACAAAAGTATCTGCTAGTGAAATTAAAGAGTTTTATAATCAAAATCCTCAGAGTTTTAACTATCCAGACTCGATAGAGATTGCTAATATTATTGTACAGACTCAAAGTGAAGCAAATAAAGTACATAAAAAATTAAAAAAATCTACCGACTTAGATAAAGATTTTATTAAAGAGGCAAATGCACATAAACAAAATGGTTACATGGGATGGTTTGGAAAAGGTTCTGCTCCTGAAAATCTTTTTAATAAAGCGTACAAATATAAGGTTAAAACCCTATTAAACAGTCCTGTAAAAACAAAACACGGATACAACATCGTGTACCTTTTAAATAAAAAATCTGCTGGAAATATTAAATTCTCGGAAGCAAAAGAGCGTATTAAACAGATGTTAAAACAAAAACGTGTCATAGAAAAGTTAAAAAATGAAGTTGAAGAGCTTTACGGTTCAGCTGAAATAATCTATTAAACTTAAAATTATATAAATTATATAATTAGTTTTATAAAAATATGTTTTTTTAATATACTTTAATAAAAGAGTGGATATACTTACTAAAGTACAAGAAACCATATTAAAGGATAGATTATGAAATTGACATTTACAAAAGAAACTATTGATGAAGCTATAAGAAATGGTTGTAAAACCATAAGTGAATTGAATGATTTTATTCTTGGAATTGGTCTCTACTCTCCGTTGAGATTCTTAATGAAGTAAGCCTAAAGCCTACTTCATCTTCTCTTTTTTCTCTTTACGATATTCCAAATAACTTAATAATAAAATAATTGCCACACCTAAATCAATCATGACATCGGCATAATTAAAAACAGCAAAATTAAAGCCACAGTGCCATGCTACATAATCAACTACTCCTTCATGAATAAATCTATCATAAAGATTTCCTATAGCACCACCTAAAATCAGACCTATAGGAAAGGCATACTGTTTTAGATAACCATCATAAAACACATACGCAACAATTCCCAAGATTAAGAGCAGTTGTACCCACTTTAAATTATCTCCTAAAAAAGCCAACATTGAAAACGCCACACCACGATTGTAGTGCAACTCCAAATCAATACAAGAGCCTTTTAAAATAGTTGCATACTCTACACCACTGACAGCTTCCATTGCCATTACTTTAAGGTTTTGGTCAATAATAAATGTACCAACAGCAACCATAAAAAAGATAAGTAAAGAACGCATCATACCAATGCCTTTTTAAAGAATTTAACCGTTTTATCCATCATAATGTGTAACGCATGTTGCTCTTTACCTTCCAGCAAAATTCTCATAAGGTTCTCTGTTCCTGAGTAACGAACTAAATAACGCATTCCTTTTGACTCTATCTCTGCAAAAAGTTCTTTGACACCTTGAATTTCATCAATTGGTAATTTATGAGAGATTTTCAGATTGGCTTGTTCTTGAGGATAAGATTCAAAAATATCAAACGCTTCAGAAGCTTTTTTATTGGTCTCTATCATATAAGCAAATGCTTGCAGTGCCGAAACCAATCCATCGCCCGTTTTTGCATAATCAGAAAAAATTACATGACCACTCTGCTCGCCACCAAAATTAGAACCAATTTTTTTCATCACTTCCAACACGTGCTTATCGCCTACATCACTTCGTTCTAAAGTAACACCATGAGATAATAAGTAATCTTCTAATCCTTGATTACTCATAACCGTTGCAACCACTTTATCATTGGCTAATTTTTTTTCATTTTTCAGATGAATTGCTAATGCTCCAATAAGTTTATCGCCATCAACAACTTCTCCTTTTTCATCGACAATAACTATTCTATCTGCATCCCCATCAAGAGCAATTCCTATATCTGCACGCGTTTCAATTACTTTTTGGGCTAATACTTCAGGGTGCATTGCCCCACAGTTAGTATTAATATTGTACCCATTAGGCTCATTTGCCAAGACAATAACCTCTGCACCTAACTCTCGGAGAACCATTGGAGCAACAATATACGCTGCACCATTAGCACAATCAACAACAATTCGTTTTCCATAAAGAGAGTACTTTGTAGGGAAAGAATTTTTAATATGTACGATATAGCGTCCAATAACATCATCAATACGTTGTGAACGACCTATCTCTTTTTTGGTTACAAAAGCATTTTCTAAACGACTCATATTGTTATAAATCTCTTCAATTTCTGCTTCACAAGATTTACCTAATTTATTCCCCTCTGAACCAAAAAACTTAATTCCATTGTCGTAATAGGGGTTATGAGATGCAGTAATCATGATTCCTGCATCACAACGCATATTTTCAGTAATAAAAGCAATAGCAGGTGTAGGCATAGGACCTATTTGAACCACATCAAAACCAACAGCAGTTAAACCTGAAACTAACGCGTTCTCTATCATGTAACCCGATTTTCTAGTATCTTTTCCAACTAAAATTTTATTATATTTACTGCTTTTTCTTAAGTGAATCCCTGCCGCTAATGCTAAACGCATGACATTCATTGCATTGAGCTTTCCACCTGCTAAACCACGTACCCCATCTGTTCCAAATAATTCCATACAAACTCCATATTAAATATTAAAATAGAATTTTAACACAGTTAAGTTGTGAACTACCTCTAGTTAAAACCTAAAGATTCTCTGTTTATATCTTTTCCAAAAATTCCAATAACCCTTTAATTATCTCATCAGGAGAGGGTGGACAGCCTTTTATGAGATAATCTATCTTTAAATTGGTCGATTTAATGCCTTTAATGGCAAAACTCTCTTTAAAACTACTGCTCTCCATTAAGGGGCAATCCCCTAATGCAATGACCCATTTGGGTTCTGCCATTTGCTCATAACAATCTAAAAGATGATGATACATATTGAAAGTTACCACACCACTTACAAGCATGACATCAGCATGACGTGGACTAGCAACAAAATAGATACCCAATCTATCTAAATCATAATAAGGATTACTCAAAGCATTACACTCAGCCTCACAGGCATTACAACTGCCACTGTCTACCATTCGTATGGCTAAACTTCCTGCGAATTTTTTATGAATATTCTCTTTTAGCTCTCTTCTTAGTGCATTTAATTCACGGTTTTGTTCTACTTTTTCTGTTAAAACTTTTTGTGAAGCTCTTCTTTTCCAAAATTTAATCATAAATCATTTCCTGCATAACTTAAATCACAACTTTTATTAATAAGAGGGAAATCTGCAATAATATCACGAAGCATCATGGTATGTAACACTTGCCAATTTACATGACTGGCATCTCGTACAAAAAATCTCTCGATTTTATTCTCTTTTATATCAATACTCATAAAAAGTTCTCCGATAGAACTCTCAATAAAAGTATGATAATCCCCATCTATAGAAGTTTCATCCTCTATCTTTTCTTCATACTTTTCTATTTTTTTTAAGAAAGCATGCATCATGGTTAAAGAACTTTTAACCTCTTCAATGCGTTGTAAAAATCTAGCCCCAACATCTCCACTTTTTTGAGACAAAGATTTAAATCCACTCTCTTGATAAATTTTATTTTTTATACGACAATCTATTTCTAAACCACTCGCACGAGCCATAACCCCTACCGTTCCATAACTCTTTGCATCTTCTTTTGTTAAGATACCTGTGGTATCAAACCTATCCCAAAGTGAAGGAATATCCATAATCCAATCTTCAAACCATTCTATATCTTTTTCAACTTTAAGTAACATCTCTTTGACATAATCGTTATTGATAGTAACAACGGTTGTTGTAATCGCTCCAAATCCAAACCGATGGTTCGTTAGATGCTTCATCAACCTTCTTAAGTTCTCACTAATGGTTGAACAGTATGCTAAAGCAGTACTAAACCCTGCATCATTTGGTATAAATCCTAAATCAGTAAAATGGTGGATAAGCCGTTCTAACTCTAAAAGAAAATAGTGATAATATTTTAATTTAGAAGGGTACTCTTTTTGTATAGATTGAAAGCAAATATCTATGAAAGCTATTTGATAGGCAATGGTTTCATTTCCACTTATCTTTTCGATAATGGGTCTTGCTTCTTTTAGTGATATCTCTTCAACCATCTTTTCAATACCACGGTACTTATAAAAGTGCCGTACCTCTTGATGCAACATCTTCTCACCCTCTTGTGAAAAATGAAAGTGACCTGGTTCAATAATCCCTGCATGAATAGGACCTACTGCTACTTGAAAAACACCATCTCCCTCTATAGCTTCATACTGATAGGGTCTATATTTACTAAACGTAAGCTCTTTTTTTCTAAACTCTTTTCTCATGGGATATATTTTTAAAGGAAAATACTCTTGATGAACCAAAGGTCGAGTATCAAAACTGTTAAAAAAGCTTATTCCAAAATCATCGGCAATTTTTCGTTCAAACCAAATGGCTGAAGGGTATTGTGCTGTAAGACTTTCCATAGAGGGACTCTTTTTATCTAATTTATCAACACTCTTTTCTCTATCAAACAGCGTAATAACTTCAAAATAGTCATCACACTCTTTTGCATATCGAGCAATTAACCTCATGATGCAACTCCTTGTATAAATGTTAGAACCCAAGGTGTACCAAGAGACACAAGAGCCATAGCAAAAAGAACACACACCAGTACTTCCATTCTATCTACCTCTTTTTTCTCATCAACCCCTTCATAATTCATCGCTTGATAGAGTAAAATAAATCTATAAAAGATAACAGAGAGGAGTAGAAGCAAAAAGAAAATAGAGACAATAATTATAATGGGATGTTCTCCTGTTTTTGCAACATGAATCATGGCTGAAAAACCATAAAGTTCACTAAAGAACATGGGGCTTGGAGGAAGAGAGATAATCGCTAAGATAAAAAAACTCACAATAAAAGCAAAGAGCTTTCCTTTTTTATCAATATAGCCTCGTAATGTCCCTTGGGTATGATATTTCCCTTGCGATTCCAATACCCCTGTGGATAAGAAGAGTGCAGGTTTCAAAAAAGCATGTGCTGCAAAATGTAGCAGTGCGGCAAACTTGCCACCACTTACCCAAAATAGAATAATCAATGCCATATGTTCTATGCCCGATAACGTAAAGAGTCGTATAAAATCTTTTGCTCTATAAATCAGAAAAGAGACAATAAAAATAGTCAACATCATGTAGATAAAAATATAGGTAAAAATATGAGAATAATTAACACTCATTGCGATTTGGGAAAAACGAAAAAAACCAATAATTAAAACTGATTCTAAAATACCACTAAAAAGGGCAGCAACAGGGTAAAAGGCAGCACGTTCAATATTTGCCAACCAAAGATTCATGGGGAAAAATCCCATTTTTATAAATAGACCCAAGGTTGTAATGGCAAACCCCAATTCAAAAAGAAAAGGTGAATGAATATGGTTAGCACTCTTTAATAAAGCATCAAAATAGATTGCATCCTCTCCTAATATGGGTTTCGCACTGGCATAAATAAGAATAATTCCAAAAAGAATCAAAGAGATACCCACTGCTCCCACCAGCATATAATTCCATGCCTCTTTATGGGCAGTAGAAGAATCATTTATTTTTATCATATAAACAGTAGAGAGTGTGGCAAACTCTAAACCTATCCAATAAATTCCCATATTGTTTGACAATGTTGCTAAAATTAATCCTATCCAAAATAGAGCAAAAAATCTGTAGAATCGACGTTCTCCTTTTTGAGTAATGTTAACATGTTTATGAATGGTCAACAAGGACAAAGAGACCCCAATACTAACTATAGAAGAGATAACAAAAACATAAAATCCCAATTTATCAATCACAAGATAATCATCCCAAAGATGGTACGGCAAACCGATGCTAAACATCCATAATGCAGGAGCAACCAAACTCAAGGTAACCAAAGGGAAAATTTTTTTATTTTGATGTATTTTCTTAAAACTCATCAAAAAGAGTAAAATTGCTGGTAAAAATATAATAAATGACATTAAGCTGTTATCCTTTCATTTCGTAAAAGTAAATTAATCACAACAATTGCCATCATTAAGTCAAAAAGGATACCAAGCTCAACCAACATAGGCATACCATTGGTGGCTGTTGTTCCTAGTAAAAAAAGGCTGTTTTCTAACACCAAAAAACCTACAATTCTTGCCATAACAACTTTATGTTCAATCATTAGTAGAAGGGCTAAAAAAAGTGCTGTAATGCTAATCGCCACATAGTTTGCATGATTGGAGATCTGATTGGTAATGGGTTCAGTCAGATAAAAAGTAAAGACTAAAATAGCAGGAACAAGCATAATGGCATTGTGAATTTTAATTCTTGGGCGTATGCTTCTCTCTAGTTTTGATTTTTGTGTAATATGTTTTAGAACATAAGGAATAATCAATGCCTTAATAACTAAGGTTAATCCTCCACTAATCAATAGGGCATTATCATTTAAATCTTCTCCTATAGAGAGTGCCAACAGCCCCAAAGTAAAAGAGTTAAAAGAGTACCAAAAAAGTAAACGGTACAAACGTGTGGTAAAAAGAGCAATTATAAGAGTGGCTAAAAAGACACCAATAAGAAAATCATTCATCCTCTATCTCCAAGGATACCTCGTCCATAATCTCTGATTTGGGCGAGGAGGAATTGGTAGAACTTGTTACTGTTTGATTGTTGCCATTGCATAAGCATAGCCATCTCCTTTTTGTATCGTTTTACAATATCTATAATTAATACCTTGAACTGTTCCTAAAGTTGTAGTAATATTAAAATTACCACTAACTCTTACAGCCACTTTTCCAAGATACGTTCCTATCTTTTTTCCTTTGGTAACTACTGCTTTTACAATATCTCCCGTTTGGAAACCTTTTACTACTTTAGAGCCTTTAGCCTTGGTTCTTGGAAATCCAAATCTATCCATTCGACACATTTGTCTATTTCCTCTACCTTGTGCTTTAATCTCTAAAACCTTATCAGTTACTATCTCATATTTATAGCTATCTCCAATACACATAGCATCATAATAGTGCTGTTTAGGTAATCCCATCTCTTTGCGATTAGCATAAGTTTCCCACCCTTCACCTGTGCTTACCTCAAAATCTTTTGATAATTCTTTTAGAGTATAAGTTCTTGTACTTTGAATAATTGAAGCATGTTTTGGTGTTTTTTTAGGTTCAAGGTGTGATAAATTTTTGTCTATCTTTTTGCCAAATGCTTTTAAACTAAGATTCCCTTTTTCTATATTACATTTTCTGCAACTAAGAGTCAGATTTCTAATAGAGTTTGTACCACCCTTTGAACGAGGAATAATATGCTCTACCTCTTCTCCTCTATCTCCACAATAGACACAACTATGGTTATATTTTTGGAAGATAAAGTTTCTCAATTTTCTATCTTTTAAATTACCCTTTTGATACTCTGTTCCATGTAATTTTTTTCCTTCTGTCATAGAACTTGTATCAAATGAGACTCTTTCAACCACAACAGAGTTGATAGGTATAAGTTTTGCATATTTTTTTGCAAAATTTATTACAT
>Ga0256826_1000176_pt1 | contig 35120 bp, 32 predicted proteins | sample CV79metaG_FD_185975 | JGI IMG/M metagenome (GOLD analysis project Ga0256826, IMG submission 185975) | Hydrothermal vent microbial communities from East Pacific Rise, Pacific Ocean - CV79 | ecosystem: Environmental > Aquatic > Marine > Hydrothermal vents | place: Pacific Ocean: East Pacific Rise...
CATTAGGATTAAAGTAACCACCAATATCTTGTGGGTTTCCTTCCATAGCTAGTAACTCTGCAATAATAGTATCTTCGTTATCTTTAAGAGCTTGTGCAACTGGTGCAAATTTCTCTGCTAGTTCAGCGTTGTCACCTTTTGCAAGAGCATCTGCCCAGTATTGAGCTACGAAGAAGTGAGATGCTTTGTTGTCAGGCTCACCACATTTTCTGCTTGGTGCTTTGTTGTTGTCTAGGTAGGCATCATTTGCTGTGTCAAGAGCATCTGTAAGAGCTTGAAGCTTTTCGTCAGAGTGTTTTTGACCTATAAATCTAAGAGACTCAGCCAATGCCAAGATTTCACCTAAAGAATCCCATCTTAAGTGACCCTCTTTTAGGAATTGGTCAACGTGTTTTGGAGCTGAACCACCTGCACCTGTTTCGTATAGTCCACCACCTGCAAGTAAAGGAACAATAGAAAGCATTTTTGCCGATGTTCCAAGCTCTAGGATTGGGTACATATCTGTTAGGTAATCTCTAAGAACATTTCCTGTAACAGCGATTGTGTTTTTACCTTCTCTTACTCTTGCATTTGTAAATCTTGTAGCTTCTGCAATCTCCATGATTTGAATATCCAGACCATCAGTATCAAGGTCTGCTAAGTAAGTGTTTACTTTTTCAATCATTTGAGCATCATGAGCTCTGTTTGCATCTAGCCAGAAAATTGTTGGAACACCCTCTATTCTTGCTCTCTCAACTGCTAGTCTTACCCAGTCTTTGATAGGAATATCTTTTGCTCTACTCATTCTCCAGATGTCTCCAGCTTCACACTCGAAACTCATTAACTCTGTACCATCTTCTGCTGTTACAGTTACTGTTCCAGCTTCTGCCAATTCAAATGTAGTTGGGTGAGAACCATACTCTTCTGCTTTTTGAGCCATAAGACCAACATTGGCTACTGACCCCATTGTTGTTACATCGTATTGACCATTTGCTACACAATCTTTTACCATCTCTTCAAAGAACATACCATAAGTTGCGTCAGGAACAACAGCCACACACTCTTTTGCATCGCCATTTCTGTTCCACTGTTTACCACCTTCACGAACAACTACAGGCATAGAAGCATCAATAATTACATCGTTTGAAGCGTTGAAGTTTGTTTGACCTTTATCAGAATCAACCATTGCAATTTCAGGATTATCAGACTCAACAACAGCTTGGAATGCAGCTTTAATTTCTGCTTCTTGTGCATGACCTGCAATTTTTTTCTCTAAATCACTCATTCCAAGGTTAGGGTTAACATTTAGTTCTGCAAATGTATCTGCATATTTTGTAAATACATCTTGGAAGAATACTGTAAATGCATGACCAAACATAATTGGATCAGAAATTTTCATCATGGTAGCTTTAAGGTGAATTGACCATAAAACATCATTTGCTTTTGCATCTTCAATTGTTTTAGCAATAAAAGTTTTAAGTTTAGCAACAGACATAAATGTACCATCAAGTACTTCTTTCTCAAGAGCATCAATTGTTCCTAGTGTGTTACCATTTAACGCAATAGTTACCTTTTGAGCTTTATCTACAGTAACTGATTTTTCATTTCCAAAAAAGTCGCCATCTCCTGCCATGTGTGCAACATAAGATTTAGCATTTTCAGGGAATGCTTTTAATCTATGTGGGTTTTTCTGTGCAAATCTTTTAACAGCTTTTGCTGCTCTTCTGTCAGAGTTTCCTTCTCTAAGTACTGGGTTAACGGCACTTCCAAGACAACTGCTGTACTTTGCTTGAATCGCTTCTTCATCTGCATTTGCTGGGTTTTCAGGGTAGTTAGGAATATCGTGACCTTGAGCTTGAAGTTCAGCGATACACTCTTTTAATTGACCAACAGAAGCTGAGATATTTGGAAGTTTAATGATGTTTCCATCAGCTTCTAAAACAACTTTTCCAAGTTCTGCAAGATTGTTATCTGCTAGACCCATTGCTGAAAGAACTCTTCCTGCCAATGAAATATCTGAAGTTACAACAGAAACACCTGCTGCTTGAGTAAATGCGTTTACTATTGGTAACAGTGAGTACGTAGCAAGTGCTGGTGCCTCATCAATTTTTGACCATATAATTTTTGGTAATGACATATGTCTTCCTTATTGTGTAGTTTAATAGCATGAGTTTAGCAATTTTTTTTAAATAGGAGAATGAAACTCTCTTTTAGTAAAACGTATCTTTATTATCTGTTTCTTTCTTACACAAGAGATGAGGGAGGTTCGTTAAAAAGTGTTGATGTTATTTTATGTATAGAGTAAAAACTCTATACATTTATTAATTAGTTTTTAGCAGTATTAATACCTGGATGTTCCGGTGTTCCTATATAATCACTTGGCATTGAAAAGTTAAACTTTACAATACCATAAATGGCACTAATAATAAGTAAGCCAATAATAATATTTCTTACTAATCTTTTTTTTTCTGGAGTTTCTGTTCCATTATAATCATCCATTTGACTTAAAGTTGGTTCACCTTCAAAATTCATATATAATCCTTTATTAATTAAGTTACTCACTTATAACATAGAAGATTTTATATTTAACTTATTGCAATATTAAAATTAACTTAATTCTATATTTAATTTATATAATTAAAATATAAAAAATGTTATACTTATTACAAATTATAATATTGAGAAAAAATTAGGAGGAGTATTGTGAAATATTTATCATCATCGTTATTAATAATTATTATATTATTTATTTTTACTGCTTGTGATAATCAAGAGCAGGTAAAAAATCCTAATGGTATTACCTTAAGTGTTGATGCAGGTAAGGATAGACGGGTAAAAATAAATGAACTTTTAGTCATAAAAGGTATTGGAAGTGCCAGTGATGGTAGTCAACTTGAATATAGATGGAAACATGGTAAAAAAGTTTTATCAACAACGGATACATTACAATATATTCCAACGGTTTTAGGTAAAGAGCAATTAGATCTTTCCATACAACATAATAGTGGAGAAATATTAACAAATAGTGTAATAATTACAGTAGTTCCAGAAACAGTATCTTCTGAGGTTAAAAGGGTTATTCCTCCTATATCTAAAGCTTTGATTGAAAAGTTTTTAGCAGTTGTTAATCATGCTCGTAGTTTAACTCAAGATTGCCACTCCAAAGGGATTTTTTCTGCAACTACAGCATTAACTTGGAATGAAAAACTCTATAAAGCTGCCTATGAACATAACAATGATCTAATTGTAAGTCAAACCTATTCTCATGATGGTTCTGGACAACTTTCTGATTGGACAGGTACGGATCTTGGTAAGAGAAGTACTTTTATTGAACGTGTTGAGAGTTACTCCTATGAATGGCGTAGGTTAGGAGAAAATTTAGGAGCAGGAACCGAGATTGATTCTGTAGAAAAAATAGTAAATGGATGGTTAGCAAGTGATAACCATTGTGCCAATCTTATGAATCCATACTTTACAGAGTTGGGTATGTCCATGATAAAAGATGAAGCATCAATCTATACTTATTATTGGACACAAGAGTTTGGAAAAGGAAGATAAGAGTAATTATACTCTATCTTAATTATTAACTACTAATTTCTCCTCCTCATAAATCCCCAAATTTTTCGCCTCCATCAAAATAGAACGGCTCACTTTTATCTTGGACTCAATAATAACATCAGAGAGTTTTGACTTAATATTGAGTTGCAGTGGGTGTCGGCCGGGGTATTTTTGAGCGAGACAAAATAGCTCTTCAATCACCTTTGCATCAGGCAGTAGACTCATCGCCAACACCACAGGGTCAGCGACAGGTTCAGGGGTATGCTTCTTCTCTTTAATGGTTTTTACTTTCTCTTTTTTAGCATCTTTAAGTGACTCAATCTTTAAGATATTCATCCGTGTAAAGTCGCCATCTTTGGTAATCTTCACTTTAAAGGCAATCGGTTTGTTCAAGTCAAAGTCATCTTCTAGCTCTTGAAGTCTATTTTCAAAGAGCATCAACTCAATGTTTCCATGTAAGTCCATAATATTGGCGATTCCAAATTTGTTACCCTTTTTAGAGATACGGGTATTTATCTCCTCAATCTTACCAATAAAGAGGGCTTGTGAACCATCGGCGAGGTCGTCTATCTCGGAACTTAATGTATATTTTATCTCATCGAGTTGCTCACGATATTTGTCAAGTGGGTGACCCGAAACGTAGAACCCCAGTGACTCTTTCTCAATGGCGAGAATCTCCAACAAATCATACTCAGGCATCGGTTTAATGTCCACTTTGACCGAGGTCATCTCTTCGCCACCCCCAAAGAGCGAACCGACAGCTTGTTTTTTGGCTTGCATCGCTTTTCCAGCTGCTTCGACAATGCTCTCTACTTGTGAAATTAAGGCACAGCGAGAGTGACCAAACTCATCAAATGCTCCTGCTTTTGCCAAGGTCTCAATGACCCGTTTGTTGACTTTACTCGCATCAATTCGTGAGACAAAGTCGTTCATGTCTTTGAACTCTCCCCCCTCATTTCGGGTGGTGATAATAGAGTTAATCGCCACATCCCCAGCCCCTTTTAACGCCCCCATACCAAAGAAGACAATTTTCTCTCCATCTATCTCATCAGCTTGAAACACTAAGTCAGAACGGTTGATGTTGGGTGGTCGAAGGACAATACCAAGGCTTTTGAGTTCATCGACATACTTCACTACTTTGTCGGTGTTGTTCTTTTCAAGTGTTAGAATCGCAGCCATAAACTCGGTTGGGTAGTAGTGTTTTAGGAACGAGGTGTAGAAAGTAATCATCGCATAGGCTGCTGAGTGGGATTTGTTAAACCCGTATCCAGCAAACTTTACAATAAGGTCAAAGAGTTCACGAGCAGTATCCATGTCGTGACCCTTTTCACCAGCTCCAATGGCAAACTCCTCTTTAAGTTTGTCCATTTCCTCTTTAATCTTTTTACCCATCGCACGACGCACCAAGTCAGCCCCACCAAGGCTAAACCCACCAATGGTCTGCACAATCTGCATAACTTGCTCTTGATAGACGATGACCCCATAGGTAGGTTTTAGAATGGGTTCTAGCTCTGCAAAAGCATAGGTAATTTCAGCCCGTCCATGTTTACGCTCAACAAAGTCGTCGAGCATTCCAGACTCCATTGGTCCTGGTCGGTAGAGTGCGAGCATCGCAATGATGTCCTCAAATCCGTTTGGTTGAAGCTTCTTCGCAAGGTCTTGCATACCAGCCGACTCAATCTGAAATAGTCCAAGCGTGTCACCTGTTGAGATGTATTTGTAAACCTCAGGATCGTTAATGTCCTCTTTAATAAAGTCAATCCGTTTTCCATGACGCTTTTCAACCAGTTTAAGAGCTTCTTCAATGACGGTTAGGGTCTTAAGACCCAAGAAGTCAAACTTGATAAGGTCAACATCTTCAACATATTTTCCGTTGTATTGGGTCGCTAAAGTATCTTGTCCACTTGGTTTAAAGATGGGGGTCTTTTTCCAAAGAGGTTCATTGGAGATAACCACCCCAGCAGCGTGAGTACCTGCATTTCTGTTCAATCCTTCAAGGGCTAAAGCGTAGTCCCAAGTACGTTTTGCCAGTGGGTTGGTGTCACATAGCTCTTTAATCTTTGGTTCTTTAGCAAACGAATCTGTTAAATTAATACCTAACTCATCAGGAATAAGTTTTGCCATTGCATCGGCTTGAGAGTAGGGCATGTCAAGCACACGAGCAACATCACGAATGACCCCTTTAGCTTGTAGCTTACCAAAAGTAATAATTTGTGCGACGTTCACCCGACCATATTTGTCTATAACATAGTCCAAAATCTCTTGACGACGGGCTTGACAGAAATCCATGTCAATATCTGGCATAGAGACACGTTCAGGGTTTAGAAATCTCTCAAAAAGTAGTCCATAAGGAAGAGGGTCAATATCGGTAATTTCTAAAGAGTAAGCCACCAAGGAACCAGCAGCCGAACCCCGACCTGGTCCAACAGGAATGTCCATCTGTTTAGCAGCATCGACAAACTCCCAAACAATGAGCATATAGCCAGGGAACTTCATGGAGTTGATAATGTCCATCTCCACTTGTAGACGGTCACGGTACTCTTGGTGCTTCTCTTTGGGGACTATTTCAAGACGCTTTTCAAGCCCTTGTCTACACAAATGGTTAAAGATAACAATGTCGTTCTCTAGGGAATACTCAGCTTCAGGTTCAGGTAATTCTACTTTTTCCTCTTCTGCCACTTGTCGAGCAAATTTAAAGTTTGGTGGGGTTGGGTTCCCAAGTTTAATCTCTAGGTTACATTTGTCTGCTATCTCTTGGGTGTTGCTAATCGCCTCTGGAATGTCTGCAAAAAGTTCAGCCATTTGTTCAGGAGATTTTACATAAAATTCATGCACCGAGTGACGCATACGGTTTGGGTCATCGTAGAGTTTGTTCATGGCAATACACATAAACGCTTCATGTGCATCGGCATCTTTTTGTAGGGTGTAGTGTGTATCATTTGTTGCGATGATTTTTATGCCAGTCTCTTGGCTGAGCTGAATAATCTGCTTGTCGATGTTGTATTGATGATCAATTCCATGACGCATAATCTCCATGTAGAAGTCATCTCCAAAAACCTCCTTATAACGTAAGGCAACCTTTTTTGCCTCGTCATACCCCAACGCTCCATTTTTAACATTTCGCTCACTCAAATTCAGGTGCCAGTTAATTTCCCCTTGTAGACAAGCAGAGGAACAGATAAGACCTTCTGAGTTCTCTTTAAGCATCTTCCAGTTAATTCGTGGATAGTAGTAAAAACCATGCATAAAAGCTTGAGATGAGAGGTACATAAGGTTCTTGTACCCTACATCATTTTTAGCATACAAACATAAGTGAAACCGTTTACGAGTAGACTTGTCACCAATATCCTCTTCATTGTGAATATAGGCTTCCATCCCGATAATGGGTTTAATGCCATTCTTTTTCATCTCATTATAAAAAGTAATGGTTCCAAACATATTTCCATGGTCGGTCATGGCAACCGAGTCCATACCCATCTCTTTGATTTTTTTGGCAAGAACAGGAATCTTGTTAGCTCCATCAAGCATTGAGTATTCGGTGTGGAGGTGTAGGTGGGTGAACTTTGGTTTGTTAATCTGTGGCGTATTTTCGTTTGGTTCTTGGGACATGGATTGCCTTAAATATTCTAATTTATTTTGACTTGAATATAACATATTTATTTTTATGGGTGGGTGAAAGATTGGATTATAAAATTATGAAAGTATTAAAAATTAATTTTGATAATCTATTCAATAGATATTTTTATTTTGCTTTAAAATAAAATATTCTTAATTAAAATTATTATGATATAATTTAATAAAAAATTAAGAAAGTATACTCTAGCTATGGAAAAAAAATTACAATTTTATTTAAAAAACTTAATACATAATGGTGGAAGTGACTTGCATTTGAAGTCTGGTGCGACTATTCGTCTTCGTGTGCATGGAGATTTACTCAAACTTGGGGATAAACAGATAAGTTATGAGGAGTTAGATGGAATTGCTCAAGCTATTTTGACAGAAAAACAGTATGAGGAGTTAACGTCTAATAAAGAGTTAGATGCCACTTATGTGTTGGATGAAGAGAATCGTTTTAGGGTAAACTTTTTTTATCAACTTGATGGATTGTCTGCTGTTTTTAGGGTGATTCCGGTAAAGATATTAACACTGGAAGAGTTGAATTTACCAGATGTTATTACTGAATTATCGGAAATGCATAGAGGGTTAATTTTAGTGACTGGTGTAACAGGTTCTGGTAAGTCAACTACTTTGGCTGCAATGCTTAATCATATTAATAGTACAAAAAAGAAACATATTATTACTGTTGAAGATCCAATTGAGTTTGTTCATAAAGATAAAGAGTCATTGGTTTCACAAAGGGGAGTAGGACAAGATACACACTCTTTTGCAAATGCATTAAAAGGGGCATTACGTGAAGATCCAGATATTATTTTGGTAGGGGAGATGCGTGATTTAGAAACTATTGAAATTGCACTTCATGCAGCAAATACTGGTCACTTGGTATTTTCAACACTACATACACTTGATGCAAAAGAGACAATAAATAGAATTATTGGTATGTTTCCAAAAGAAGAGCAAAATCGTATTCGTATTACGTTAGCTTCAGTTTTATCTGGAGTTGTTTGTCAACGTTTAGTAAAGACAGTTGATGGAAAGAGAGCAGCTGCTGTAGAAATTATGAAGCAGACTCCTAGAATTGTAGATTTAATTAGTGAAAATAGAGATTATGAACTCTTAGATACTATTGAAGATGGAAAAGAGATTTATGGTTCCCAGTCATTTGATCAAGCACTTTTAGATTTATTTGCTAGTGGAAAAATAGATAAAGAGGTTGTGTTGGAACATGCAACAAATCCTTCTGATATGAAATTAAAATTACAAGGAGTAGGATTGAGTGAAAAAGAGAAAGATTCTACCAATGAACACGTTGATATTTTTGACTTAAAGGATAGTGAAGATTAATTCCATCTACTTTTAAAACTTTTTATAATATAATTAAACAATTATAAATAGAAATTTTAATATATTTCTCTTAAGGAGATAAGATGACTGAATTAATAATGGAAATAAGTATATGGCTCTTAGTTGCAATTGCCCTTGGATTTATTTTTGGTTGGTTACTATCAAAAGTAATTGGAAAAAGAAAACATGATTCTGAAATAGAGTCATTAAATAGCATTCTTAAAGAGAGAAATGAAATGCTTAATAAATTAGAAAAAAAGATTCAAGAGGAGAGAGTAATATTTGAGAAAGTATCGGATGAATTAAAAAATTCTGATGAATCTTTGGCTCAAAAGATTAGCTTAGCAACCCAACTCCAAGCAAAATTGAAAAAAAAGAATTCAATGACAGATAGTATTGAATCAAAAGAGTATATTTCTATTTTAGAAAAAGAACTAAAAGAGTTAAAGAGGCTTGATAAAAAAAGGGTAAAAGAGCTTGAAGAGTTTGAATTGGTTTTAGTTAAGGCTGAAGAGATTATTACCAAAAATCAAAAAAAAGATAAAGAGTTATTGGATGATTTAGAGTATCAAGTTGAAGTATTAACTTTAACAAATGATGAAAAATTAAAAACAATAGAGTTGTATCAAGAGACAATTGCTGAGTTTGAAAAAGAGTTAAAACTTTATACTGCAACAAGTAAAGATGATGAATTTGTTATTTCAAAAGATCAATTTTTGAAGATAGAAGAGCAGTTAGAGCGTTATCAAAAAGAGATAGTAGAGTTAAAAAAGATAAATAGTGAGTTTGTTAATGAAATTGTTAAGATTAAGCCCGAAGATGAACTTTTTATTGAAGAAAAAAAGCTTGATGATGGTTCAATTGTAAAGCTTTTTAGAGAAACATATAAGAAAATTACGAAATCTTAATACTATTAAAGTATAATTCGCTTCTAATTTTAAAAATTTAAAGGACACAAATGTTAGAAGGTATTATTAGAGAGAGTATCGGATCAAGTTCTGCAAAGCAACTTCGAAGAGATGGTTATCTAACAGCTAACATCTACGCTAATGGTGTAGAGAATGTACAAGCTGCGTTTAAAAGAGGTGATTTTGTTAAAGCTGTAAGAGCTAAAGATGGTTTAACTCTTGCATTAAAAGCTGGAGACACTGAATTTAACGTTGTTATTCAAGAGTATCAACTTCACCCAGTAAATGGTGATGTTAAACATGTTGATTTAAGAGTAGCAGTACCAGGTCAAGTGACAAACTACCTAGTACCAGTTGAAACTACAGGAACACCAAAAGGTCTTAAGAACAAAGGTGTACTTATGCTTCAAAAGAAAAGACTAAAAGTTAGAGGAGCTATTGAAAATATGCCTTCTAAATTTACTCTTGATGTAACAGATCTTGACAGAGATGAATCTATTCTTGTAAGAGATATGGAAGCACCTGCTGAGTGTAGACTAATGGACAGAGCTGATGTTGCTGTTGTTGGTGTAATTAAATCTAAGTAAGCTTAGTATAATATGTTGTTAATCGTAGGACTTGGTAATCCAGGAACACAATACGAAGATACACGACATAATATTGGATTCAAAGTTATAGACAATCTCGTCTCTGACTTTGGAGCCAATGAAATCTCCAAAAGCTCTTTTCAGGGCGAACTTTTTAAAGCTTCAAATATTTTACTTCTAAAACCCACAACTTTTATGAACCTTTCGGGTAATTCTGTACAAGCTGTAAAGAATTTTTACAAAATAGAATTAGAAGATATTATTGTTATTCATGATGATATTGATTTACCTTTTACTGCACTGCGTTTTAAAAATGGTGGTGGACATGGTGGTCACAATGGTTTACGCTCTATTGATTCAATGATAGGGAAAGAGTACAACCGTGTACGAATGGGTGTTGGAAAACCTGAGTATAAGTCTCAAGTAGCTGATTATGTGTTGCATGATTTTTCAACAGAAGAAGAGAAAGTTTTAAATGGATGGATTAAACATACAGCTTATGCGATTAAAGAGTTAAAAACTAAAAGCCTTGATGAGGTAAAATCAAGATACTCACTTAAAAAATTTCAAGAGTAATCCAGATGCTTTTTAAATATGTAGCATTTCATTATTTAAAAAATATGTTGATTATTCTTATGGGACTCTCTGGTCTTTTTGCTGGTTTAGACTTTTTAATGAATGCCTCCTCTTTACCCTCTTTTAATGTTAAGGTGTTGTATGCCTTTTCTCGTTGGGAAGAAGCAATTAATCTTCTTTATCCTTTAGTTATAATTTTGGGTGCAATTTGGACAAAAATATCTTTTATTAAAAGTAATACTATTGCTTCATTTTATGCATTAGGTATTAGTCGTAAACAACTATTTATACCTTTTTTTGTTGTTGCGTTTGGAACATATTTATTAATCATTGCTTTAAATTTTACCTCATTTGCTAAAGGTAATGATCGTGCTGATATGTTACAAAGGAATGAGTATTCGATGAGTCCAACACATGACTTATTTTTTAAATACAATGATAGTTTTGTTTTTATAAAGGAGTTAATTCCTCAAAAATATAAAATAGAAGGTTTAACCATTTTTAAACTTAATGGTAATAAAATGGTTGAGATGTTTGAGGCTAAAGAAGCTTGGTATAATATTGAAGAGTGGGTTGCTACAGATGTTATTAGTAAGACAATTATAGAAGATAATCAAGGAAATAAATCTTTAAAAATTGAAAAAATAAAAGTACTTCATACGTTAAAAGATTATCAACCTGAAATATTAAAATTTATTTATGATAATCAACAGTTAACAGTTGATGAAATATATAAAGCGAAAAGATTACTTGAAAAACAAGGATTAAAAACAGAATCTTTACGTGCAGATATGTATTCTCGGATTATTACACCATTATTTTCTATTGCATTAGTGATGATGCTTCTTTTTTATTTTCCTTTTCATGCAAGATATATAAAGATTGGTGTACTAGGGATGCAAACAATAGGTATTACATTATTTATTTGGGGTATACTTTTCGCATTTCAAAGGATAGGGATGAGTGGTGTTATAAATCCTGAATTAATTATTATCACTCCTATCGTATTGTTATGGATTTATGCTCTTTATACTTTAGATAAAGCAGATAAACGCATTTAGTTAATTACATCCGTTTATAACCAACATTTAGATAAAATCGCGACAACTAAGTAAGCCTATGCTTACAATCAATGTAGGAATAATTTTATGAGTGTAGATATAACAACCCTAGTAGAAAAATACAATACGCCTCTTTATGTGTATGATTTCAATAATATTACAAATAGATATGATGAATTAAAAGATGCCTTTGGTGGGAAAAAGTCTTTAGTTGCCTATGCAGTTAAGTCAAATTCAAACCTTGCTGTTATTCGTCATTTAGCAAAACTTGGTGCTGGTGCAGATTGTGTAAGTATTGGTGAGGTGAAACGTGCGTTAAAAGCAGGTGTAAGTAAATATAAGATTATTTTTTCCGGTGTAGGAAAAAAAGATTCTGAAATTCGTGAAGCACTTGAAGAAGATATTTTACTTATTAATCTTGAGAGTGAAGCAGAGATGAAACGTGTGGCGATGATTGCTAAAGAGTTAAATGTTGAAGCTCGTATCTCTATTCGTGTAAATCCAAATGTTGACCCTAAAACACATCCATATATCTCAACTGGATTACATGAAAATAAATTTGGTGTAAGTATTGATATGGCAAAACGTATGTATATTTATGCTAAAAAATCGGAAAATCTTAATCCTGTTGGAGTACATTTTCATATTGGCTCTCAGTTAACAGAATTGGCACCTATTACAGAAGCTTGTGGTATAGTTGCTGACTTGGTTCGTTCTTTAGATGCTATTGGTATTGAGATTAAATTTTTTGATGTTGGTGGAGGAATTGGAGTTATCTATGATGATGAGATAACAATACGTCCAGAAGATTATGCTAATGCAATTTTGAGTCAAATTAAAGGTTTAGATATGACTATTCTTTCTGAACCTGGTCGTTATATGATGGCAAATTCAGGAATTTTTTTAACAAAAGTTCTTTATGAAAAAGTAAATGGTGATAAACGTTTTGTAGTAGTAGATGGTGCGATGAATGATCTTATAAGACCTAGTTTATATAATGCATATCATAAAATTGAAGCTGTTCAAAAAGAGGGTGAAAAATCATCTGCTGATGTGGTAGGTCCTGTTTGTGAAAGTGGAGATTTTTTAGGTAAAAATGTTGAACTTCCTATAATGAACCATAATGATATTTTAGTAGTTCATTCAGCAGGTGCTTATGGTTTTACAATGTCTAGTAATTACAATACTCGTGGACGTTCAGCAGAAGTTGCTATCTTAGATGGAAAAGATTACCTTATTCGTGAGCGTGAAACATTTGAAGATCAAATTAGATTAGAAGAGAAGTGCGATACAAGCTGGCAATTATAAAACTTACAAGAAGTAGACTTTGGGTCTATTTGAATAATGAAAAAAGGAAAACACCATGACACTTGATGAGCTACGTGTAGAAATAGACACAATAGATGATACACTTTTAGAACTCTACAATAAACGTATGGATTATGTTCATCAGGTTGGTGAGTTAAAAAATAATGTAGGGGCACCTATCTATCGTCCAGAACGAGAACAATCAATTTTAAATCGTCTTAAATCAAAGAATAGTGGTAAATTGACAGATCTTGCTATTGATGCTCTATTTTTAGAGATGTTTGCTGTTGCTCGAAATTTAGAACGTCCAGAAGCGATTGCCTATTTAGGTCCAGAAGCATCTTTTACACATCAAGCAGCTGAGATAAAATTTGGTGCTATGAGTGCCTACCTTCCAATTAATTCTATTTCAGGTGTCTTTAGAGAGGTAAATCGTAGTACAGCTAAATTTGGTGTTATTCCCATTGAGAACTCTTCGAATGGAATTGTGAGTGAAACAATTAATTGTTTGAAAGATTATGATTTGAAAATTATTGCAGAAGTGTTTATTCAAGTTCACCATACTTTAGCAAGTACTTGCAACTCAGTACAAGAGATTAAAAAGATTTATTCAAGAGATATAGCCTTTAATCAATGTCATAATTTTTTAGAAGATTGTGGTTTAGATGAGGTTGAACTCATTCCTGTAGACTCAACAGCTAAAGCTGCTAAGCTTGCTATGGAAGAGAAGGGTTCAGCTGCTATATGTTCTGATGTCGCAGCAAAAATGTATCATTTACCAATTTTATTTCAAAATATAGAAGATAGAGATGACAATAAGACACGATTTTTTATTATAAGTGATTTTGAAAATTTGCCATCTGGTAATGATAAAACTTCAATGCTGGTACGTCTTACAAATACTCCAGGTGCATTAGTAGAATTTTTAAATGACTTTGAACGTTGTGAAGTAAATTTAACTAAAATTAAATCACATATTGTAGAGGGTGAATCTATTTTCTTTATTGAATTTAATGGACATAAAGATGATTTACATATTGTTGAAATTATGAAACGACATGAAGATGTTATTAAAATTTTAGGTTCTTATGTAAAAGAGAATGATGATATATAGGGAGGTAGAGAAAAATGAAATTTAATGAAGCATTAAAAGAGATTAAAACATATGAAGCTGGGAAACCAATAGAGCTAGTTGTGAGAGAATTTGGTATAGACTCTAAGGATGTTGTTAAATTAGCATCAAATGAAAATCCAAAAGGGTGTAGTGATAATGTAGCTAAAGCAATTGCTACAAATGCACATAAAGCATATCTTTATCCAGACGATTCAATGTTTGAACTTAAAGAAGCTCTTTCTAAAAGATTTTCTGTAAGTGATAATAATATTATTATAGGTGCTGGTTCAGATCAAGTTTTAGAGTTTATCTCTCGTGCGTTATTAACTGATAAAGATTCAGTTCTTATGTCACAAGTTACTTTTGCAATGTATGAAATCTATGCAAAACAGATGGGTGCAAAAATAGTAAGAACACCTTCATCTGAACATAAAGTGGATGAATTTATAACTGCTTATAGAGAGTATAAACCAAAAATTGTTTATCTTTGTACTCCAAATAATCCAACGGGTGATGCAACGAAACGAGAAGATATTTTAAAAATTATTAAAGAGATTGATAAAGATACGTTGGTTGTTGTTGATGGTGCGTACATGGAGTATGCAGCTGCAAAAGATGAAGCTTATCGATTAGAGCCAAAAGATATTATGATGTTTCCAAATGTTATTTATCTTGGAACATTCTCTAAAGCTTATGGTTTAGGTGGCATGCGTGTTGGTTATGGTATTGCAAATACAGCACTCATTTATGAACTTTATAAAATGAGACCACCATTTAATATTACAACTCTCTCTTTGCTCGCTGCCATTGAAGCATGTAAAGATGAAACATTTGTAGAGGAATCTATTTCTCTACATACAAAAGAGATTGGTCGTTATGAATCTTTTGCAAAGGAGCATGGATTCTCTTATATTGAGAGTTATACCAACTTTATTACCTACCTTTTTAATGATGAAATTGATTCAACAATGGTTGCAGATGAACTTTTAAAGCAGGGTGTGATAATTCGTAACTTAGCATCTTATAAGATGAATGCCGTGCGTATAACCATTGGAACTAAAGAACAAAATGATAGACTCTTTGAAGTTTTAAAGAAGGTTTTATCATGAGTAAATTTGGAGATTTAAAAGAAAAAAACAGTGAAGAGTTAGAGAGTATTGCAACTCAAGTAAGAGAAAAAATTCTTTCTACCGTTAGTAAAAATGGTGGACATCTAAGTTCTACATTGGGTGCTACAGATATTATTGTAGCCATGCATGCTGTTTTTGATGCTAAAAAAAATCCATTTATTTTTGATGTTTCTCATCAAGCTTATGCCCATAAACTAGTAACTGATAGATGGGAAGAGTTTGATACTCTTCGCCAATTTGGTGGACTCTCTGGCTATACTAAACCAAATGAGTCTGATTCAGATTACTATATGGCAGGACACTCTTCAACTTCTATCTCTTTAGCTACAGGTGCAGCAAAAGCAATTGCACTTAAAGGTGAAGAGGAGAGTCGGATTCCTATTGCTTTTATTGGTGATGGTTCAATGTCTGCTGGTATGGTCTATGAAGCAATGAATGAGCTTGGAGATAGAAAATATCCAGCTATTGTTATTTTAAATGACAATGAGATGAGTATTGCATCTCCAATTGGTGCTTTAAGTCGTATCTTATCTCAAAAGATGGCATCACCTTTTTATCAGAAATTTAAAGCAAAAACAAAAGAGATGCTTGAGTCTCTTCCTGATGGGGCAACCTATTTAGCTAAAAGATTTGAAGAGTCTTTTCATTTAATTACTCCTGGAATTTTATTTGAAGAGTTGGGGCTTGAGTATATTGGACCTATTGATGGTCATAATATTGCTTCTTTGGTTGAAACATTAAAGTTGGCAAAAGATTTAAAACGTCCTGTACTTATGCATGTACAAACTACAAAAGGTAAAGGGTATGAAGTAGCAGAGGGTGCTGGTTCTGAGAAAGAGCATTGGCATGGTGTAGGTGCATTTGATGTAGCAACTGGAAGTTCAAAAAAGAAATCAGCTCCAAAAGCTTCAACAGCTATTTTTTCGGATGTTTTAGTTGAATTAGCAGATAAAGATGACAAAGTTGTAGGTGTCACTGCAGCCATGCCTAGTGGTACAGGTATGAGTGCAGCATTAGCAAAGTATCCTGAACGTTTTTGGGATGTTGCTATTGCTGAACAGCATGCTGTTACTTCTATGGGTCCTTTAGCGAAAGAGGGCTTTAAACCATTTTGTGCTTTATATTCCACTTTTTTACAAAGAGGGTATGACCAGATTATTCATGATATTTGTCTTATGAATTTAGGAGTTGTTTTTGCTATTGATAGAGCAGGAATAGTAGGTGAAGATGGTGAGACACATCAAGGTGTATTTGACATCTCATTCTTAAGAGCTATTCCAAATATGACTCTTTTTGCTCCATCCTCTGATGAAACAATGAAGTTAGCAATGGAGTTTGCAAAAGATTTTCCAACTCCATGTGCATTTAGATATCCAAGAGGAGCATTCTCTTCACAAGATAAAGATACTACTCCTTTTAAACTAGGTAAATCTCGTATTCTAAAAGATGGTGAAGATATACTTCTAATAGGTTATGGAAATGGAGTCGGTAGAGCAGAGCAGACAGCAAAACTTTTAAGTGGAAATCCAACTATTTTAGATTTACGTTTTATTAAACCACTAGATAAAGAGATGTTACGCAAATTAGCAATAACTCATAAAAAATGGTTTGTATTTTCAGACTCTGTTAAAATGGGTGGAGTTGGTTCAGCTATTTTAGAGTTTTTGAGTGAAGAGAATATTCAAAATGTAGAAGTTGTAAGTTTTGAATATGAAGATGAGTTCATTACACATGGTAATACTAAGTTAGTTGAAGAGAGTTTGGGACTGTTGCCTGAACAACTAGCAGAAAAAATAAATTAAAATATTATATACAAGATAAGGAAAAATAAAATGGCAAAAGAGTATATCTTTACTTCTGAATCAGTAACAGAGGGTCATCCTGATAAGATGGCAGATCAAGTGTCTGATGCAATTTTAGATTACATTATAGCACGTGATCCAAATGCAAGAGTTGCATGTGAAACTTTATTAAGTAATGGTTTTTGTGTTATTGCAGGAGAGTTAAAAACAACAGCTTATGCACCAATGCAAGAGATAGCTCGTGAAGTTGTTCGTGAAATAGGTTATACTAATTCAGCATTTGGTTTTGATTATCGTTCAGCTGGTGTTTTAAATGGTATTGGGGAGCAGAGTCCAGATATTAATCAAGGTGTTGATCAAGAATCAGGTGAGATAGGTGCTGGAGATCAAGGTTTAATGTTTGGTTATGCGTGTAAAGAGACACCAGAATTTATGCCTCTACCAATCTCTTTAGCTCATAAAATTACAGCTAAATTAGCAGAAGTAAGAAAAAATGGAACCATTCCATTTTTAAGACCTGATGGGAAGGCACAAGTAAGTGTTAAATATATAGATGGTAAACCATCTGCTATTGATACAATAGTTGTCTCTACACAACATGATGAAGAGGTTTCGCATGAAGTACTTTCACACGCTGTAATGTTAGAGGTAATTCAAGAGGTTATTCCTCCTGAATTACTTACTGATGATATTACCTATCATATTAATCCTACAGGACGTTTTGTTATTGGTGGACCACAAGGTGATGCTGGTTTAACTGGTAGGAAAATTATTGTTGATACCTATGGTGGGTCATGTCCTCATGGTGGTGGAGCTTTTTCTGGAAAAGATCCTACAAAAGTTGACCGTTCAGCAGCATATGCAGCACGGTATGTTGCTAAAAATTTGGTAGCTGCAGGTGTGGCTGAGAGAATAACCATTCAAGTTGCTTATGCAATTGGTGTGGTTCAACCTGTTTCTATTATGGTAGATACACATGGGACAAGTGAAATTGAAGAGTCAAAAATTGAAGCTTGTGTTACCTCACTTTTTGATCTTTCTCCAGCTGGTATAATTAAAGAACTTGATCTTTTAAGACCTATTTATAGAAAAACAGCAGCTTATGGTCATTTTGGTAGAGAAGATATGGACTTTACATGGGAAAAAACAAATCGCATTGATGAGATTAAAGAGTTTTTACAAATCGTATAAATCTTGACGATATGTGCTGATTTGCAACGAATTTATAGAAAAAAATGAGTTAAAAATTCTTTATTAAAGAATTTTTTAATCTACTTTAGCTATAGTTTGAAATCTTTAAAATAAGGAATGAAAATGGCAGTAAAAATTTTAGATACTTGTATCAACTGTGCAGCTTGTATTGACGAATGTCCTACAGAAGCAATCGTAGATGAGGATGATAACCCAACGGGTGAAGAAGTTTACTATGTATACGAAGATAAATGTGTTGAGTGTGTTGATCACTTTGATACTCCAGCATGTGCTGAAGCTTGTCCAACAGAAGAATGTATTGTTTGGGGAGAAGCTAAAGAAGGTTTAACTCTTCACCCAGATAGAGGTGAAGCAGGTTCAGACGTAGTTGAAGACTAAGTCTTAATCTTATTACAAAGTATGTTTCTACATACTTTGTAACTTCTCCTCTCCTTTATAAAAAACTCCCTAAAAATAAATCTTTTATTTAATAATTTTCTGATATAATTCCAGCTCAAAATACTTTAGTAGTGATTATTTTTTAATAAAATCACTAAGCTTATGGAGCAAATCGTGGAACAAACATTATCAATCATCAAACCAGATGCAGTAGCTAAAAACGTAGTAGGACAAATTCTTGCTAGATTTGAAGCAGCAAATCTTAAAATTGCAGCAACTAAAAAGATTCAATTATCTCAAGCTGATGCTGAAGCATTTTATGCTATTCATGCTGAGAGACCTTTCTTTAAAGATCTTGTAGCATTTATGATTTCTGGTCCAGTTGTTGTAACTGTACTTGAAGGTGAAAATGCAATGCAAACAAATAGAGACCTAATGGGTGCTACTAATCCTGCAGAAGCAGAAGCTGGTACAATTAGAGCTGATTTCGCAGAAAGCATTGATGCTAATGCAGTTCACGGTTCTGACTCTGTAGAGAATGCAGTTAATGAAATTAACTTCTTCTTTGCACAAAGAGAGATTGTATAAGGTCATAAATCTATGAAAATAGTTTTTGACAAAATTGGTCAAAGTCCTAAACCTTTTGACTTAACAGTTAATGGTGTTAGATTGGATGGTACTTTGGCAAAAAGTGGTTATCATCGGCTTCGATTAGAAGGAAATCTTTCTGGTCAAGTTAAACTTATGTGTGATAGATGTGGTGATGAGTATCATCATGATATGAAATCACCACTTCATTTGACATTATTAGATGAAGTTATTGAGACTGAAGATGATTTAGATATAATCGAATTTATTGATGGAGTGATTGACCTTGAATTTATTGTTCAAAGTGAAATCTCTTCCATAGAAAACTCATTTCATTGCTGTGATAAATGTAATGCAGATGAGTCTGAATTTGAACAAGAATTTTAAACTAAAAATTAAAAGGAATTAATTATGGCAGTACCTAAGAGACGTCACAGTAAGACTAGAGCAGCAAAAAGAAGAACGCATTATAAATTAACATTACCAAGACCTGTAAAAGATGCAGATGGTACATGGAGAATGCCTCACCATATGAACATGACTACTGGTGAATATAACACAACAAAAGCATAAGTAAGTAGTTCTGATGATTAGAATTGCTATAGATGCAATGGGTGGGGACTTTGGTCCCGAACCTATCATAGAAGGTGTAGTTGATGCACTTGATCAAAAAACGTTTTTACCTATACTTGTAGGTGATAGAGAACAAATTACTTCATTTCTTCCAGAATTTTATCTTGATAAAGTAGAGATTGTCGATTCTTCTGATGTTATTTCTATGTCAGACCAAGCAACGCAAGCATTAAAAAGAAAAGAGTCATCTATTTTTAAAGCTGTCGAGTTGGTTAGAGATGGAAAAGCTGATGGTGTAGTTTCTGCTGGACACTCTGGTGCAACAATGACTTTAGCAACACTTAGAATTGGTCGTGTTCCTGGAATTTCTAAGCCAGCACTTGCAACATTAATGCCAAATAAATCAGCAACAGCAAAAACATTACTTTTGGATGTTGGAGCCGTAACAGATTGTTCTGCTCAAAATCTTTATCAGTTTGCTATTATGGGTGAAGTCTATGCACAAAAAGTTTTAGGTTTAAGAAATCCATCAGTTGGACTTCTCTCTAATGGAGAAGAAGATTCTAAAGGAAATGCCTTAACTAAAGAAGCTTTTAAATTGATGCATGATATTCCTGGATTTAAAGGAAATGTTGAAGGTTCTGATATATTTAATGCGTCAGTTGATGTAGTTGTTTGTGATGGATATACTGGAAATATTGTACTTAAAGCCAGTGAAGGTGTGGTTTCAACTGTTTTTGATTTAATGAAAACACATATTAAAAAATCAATCCCAGCTAAAATTGGGGCATTCATGATGAAGAAGAAAGTGTTTAAAAAACTCAAAGAGAAGGTAGATTATGCAGAATATGGTGGTGCCCCTTTACTTGGAGTAAAAGGTTGTGCTATTATATCGCATGGTAAAAGTAATGCTAAGGCAATTAAAAATGCTATTTTTCAAGCTATTACTTATAGTGATTCAAAGGTAAATGATTCCATTGAAGAGCTACTTGCTAAGAAGTAGCTTTAAAAAATCACCATAAAACAAATATTTAAGGTAAAAAATGTACGCAAAATTTCATTCTATTGGGGCTTACGTTCCCTCTAAAGTATTAAGCAATGCCGATCTTGAAAAAATGGTCGACACCAGTGATGAGTGGATTTTAAAACGTACGGGAATATCTGAACGACGAATCGCTGAACAAGATGAAAATACAAGTGATATGGCTGCAAAAGCTTCTAAAATTGCTATTGAAAGAGCAGGATTAGAAACTTCAGATATTGATTTAGTTGTTTGTGCAACAGTTACTCCTGACTATTTTAATATGCCAGCTACTTCTTGTATCGTTTCAGATAAATTAGGTATTAAAAATGTTCAAGCTTTTGATATATCTGCTGCTTGTTCAGGGTTTGTTTATGCTTTATCAGTTGCTAAAGCATTTGTTGAGTCTGGTATGAAAAAACATGTACTTATTATTGGTGCTGAGAAGTTTTCTTCAATTGTTGACTATACAGATAGAACAACTTGTATTCTATTTGGAGATGGAGCTGGTGCAGCAGTTATATCTGCTACCGAGAATAAAGAGGAAGCATTTATTGATGTTCATGCATCAGCAGATGGTTCTTACTCTGACTTTTTAATGACTCCAGCTCCAGGAACTGTTAACCCTGTTTCCGAACAAGTCATTGCAGAAGGTCTTAATTTTGTACAGATGAAAGGGAATGAAACATTTAAGTTAGCAGTTAAAACATTAACAAAAGATGTCAAAGATATTTTGGCTAAAAATGAGATTGCATCAGTTGATATTCCTCATTTTATTCCTCATCAAGCAAATTACAGAATTATTAAAGCAGTTGGTGATGCTTTAAAAATGGCTGAGGAGCAAGTTGTCGTAACTGTTGGTAAGTATGGAAATACTTCGGCAGCTTCTATCCCAATGGCGATCAATGACATTTGGGAGTCTGGTCGTCTAAAAAAAGGTGAACTTATGTTACTTGATACTTTTGGTGGAGGGCTTACTTGGGCTTCTGCACTTTTACCTTTTGCAGGTGAAACTAAAGTGTAGTCTTTTTGACTACATTTTAAAAATAAAATTTAATATCTCTTCTTTATCTTTATTCTGCTATTAATCTCTTATATTTATCAATTAAATAACATAAAATTATAAAATTTATTTATTTTACATATATAATCGAAACTGCTATACTTTCGAAAAAATTATAAAGGTTATAACTATGACTAATAGATTACCATGGTGGGTTGGGGGCATTTTAATGTCAGGTCTACTACTTTTAACATTCTCCATATATGGAGCAGATAGACCTATAGGAGCTTCAACTTATGTTCCGTATGCTGCTTCACTTATTTTTAATTTAGATCCAGAGAAATATTCATATATTAATCATATTAAAGACTCAGGTTCATGGGAGGGTGTAATGCTTTTAGGTGTACTTTTTGGTGGTTTTATTACCTCTATTTTTATTACAAAAAGTTTTCGTATTTCATTTATTCCAACAGGCTGGAAAACTTATAAAAATAACTCAATTATTTCACGACTTCTTTGGAGTTTCTTTTCTGGTTTTATTATGATTATTGGAGCAAGATTAGCAGGTGGGTGTACCTCTGGACATTTTATGTCAGGTATGAGTGAATTGGCAATATCAGCTATGATTTTTGGTGGAGTAGTTATGCTAACTCTTATTGTAACTGGAAAATTATTCTATAACACAAAAGGTAAAAAATAATGGCAGATATTATATTTGTATCAAATGAGAGTAATACAACAGCAATGGATAGAGTTTTTACAATGGTAGAGAATGTTATACATATGGAACATGGCTCAGTGGCATTGGTCTTTTTAATTGGTGTTATTTTTGGAGGAATTATTCAATATACAAGAGTTGATAAATTTGAAAAAATAGCTGGTTTTGCTATGTTAAAAGATACAATAGTCCCTAAAATGCTATTTTTAACAGTAGGACTTACCAGCATTGGACTCTATTTCATGATTGATGCTGGTGGAGCACACTATCATATTAAACCTATTATTTTGCAAGGACTTATTATCGGAGGTATTCTTTTTGGTATCTCAATGGCAATTTTAGGAAAATGTCCAGGAACAGGTCCTGTTTCTATTGCAGAGGGCAGAGTGGATGTTCTTGTTGGTGCTATTGGTGGATTACTAGGTGGTTTAGTTTTCACCCTTTATTACGATGACTTTTTTAAGCCATTAATGGGTGAGAGTTTAGGTAAAGTAATCTTAACAGACTATTTTAAAGGTCATGAAGATATGACAGCTATTATATTTGGTCTTATTGTCATAGCCATTGCCATACTTATTCCAAAACTTGAACTTTTTGATGAGGCTGATTTATGTCGTCTTCCTGATGATCAGAGACCTGATAAAAAATAATATTTTTTTAACATAGATGATGTTTTACTCAAATATTATCTATGTATAGATAGTTTGAAACTTACTTTTAATATAAGTTTTTCTTTTAATAAAATATCTACATAAATAAAACTCATTAATATAATTTAATTTTTTTACTTATAATCTATAATAATTCACACTCTTACAGACATGTATCTATATTCAGTTTTTTCTACCTTTTATCATTAGTAATTAACCATTTTTTTTATATTATATTAACCATATAGACTAACTTATTATAAAGTATAAGTTAGTTTTATGATAATTATAATTTTGAGGAGGAAACATGAAATTAGGTTTTTTAGTTGATCTTAATCTTTGCATGGGTTGTAAAGGTTGTGAGATTGCCTGTAAAGTTGAAAATGAAGTGCCACTAAGTTCTTGGCGTTTACGTGTAAAATATATAGATATAGGAACATTTCCTGATACATCACGTTCATTTACACCATTAAGATGTAATCACTGTGAAAATGCTCCATGTGAGAGAATTTGTCCAGTATCTGCACTGCACTACTTAGATAATGGTATTGTAAATGTTGATAGTTCGAGATGTATTGGTTGTGCTGGTTGTATGATGGCTTGTCCTTATGGTGCTATCTATATGGATCCAGAGTCAAATACAGCTGATAAGTGTACTTATTGTGCACACAGAATTGAGACAGGTCTTATGCCTGCCTGTGTTGTTGCTTGTCCTGTTGAAGCAAATATATTTGGAGATGTTGAAGATGAAACTTCTCATATTTCAAGATATATTATGGCACATCAAGGAAATATTCAAGTAAGAAAACCAGAAAAACACACTGATCCTAAACACTACTATGTTGGTGGGGGAAATAATACTCTTAATCCCCTTGCTCATGAGAGAATTGAAGGTTATGGCTTATTCAATAATATTACTCATCTAGATACTATTGGTGATCCTCATCACTCAATTTTAGATAGATTTTTAACACCAATTTTTGGTGGACATCATGAAAATGAAGGAAATCTAGGTTTTGCAGATATGCCAAATGATGGTGGACACAATGAACATGAAGAAGGAGGTCACTAATGGATCACGTTAGTACTATTGAAGCTACTAAAGCTATTGTAACATTGGATGTTCCACTTCCGGGTATTATTTGGGGATGGATGATTACGCTTAATATGTGGGCAAAAAGTATTGGTACAGGAGTTATTCTTGTTGGTGCTTATTTACTACATAAACATAAAAAAGATGATATGCCAAATCTTAGATGGATGATGCCTCTTATCTCATTTGTAGCATTAAATGTATTTCTTCTTTTTACACTACTTGATTTACACCAGCCACTAAGAATGATAAATATTTTTATTCACCCTCATTGGACCTCTGCAATTACTGTAGGTGCATGGATGGCATCACTTTTTACTGGTCTCATTACATTAATGGCACTAATTGGATTTTTTGATGCATTCCCTAATTTTAGAAGACAGTGTGGTCTTGCTAAAGCAGTAAGAGCAAAGAGTGGGCTTTATGAAAAAGTTTTTCCATTTGTAGTCTTTTTAGCACTTCCTGTAACAATGTATACAGCAATTATTATGGCAGAATCATCAGCAAGAGAACTTTGGGCTCCAGGAGCTGAAGTTATACAAATGATTCTTGCAGCACTTATGGTTGGATCTGCTTCATTAATTTTAATAGCAGGTAAATGGTCGGCAGAAGCTAGAAAAGATTTAGCATTTATTTTAGCCTCTTCTGTATTTCTTTCGTTTCTAATGTATATGGGTGAGTACTTTTTCTCATTTAAAGCAGCAGAAGTTGAAGCAACACTAGCCTATGTTCATTCAGGTGGTTCATACTTTGGTCAATTTTGGGCAGCAATGGTTCTTGGGTATATTATTCCATTTTTTATTGCTACATCATCACTTAAAGTTGAGAATAGAACAATGATGAAATTTGCAGCCGTAACGACACTTATTGGTCTTTACCTTGCAAAAAGTACGTGGTTAGAAATTCCACAAATGTTACCGTTAAGTTAAGGAGATAAATATGGTTAAGAAAATGAATAATAACGAATCTTCTTTTTTTGAAAGTAGACGTACGTTCCTTAAGGGAACAACCTATGCAGTAGCAGGTGCTGTTGTAGCAAAAGGTGTTTTCACAGCAGTTGTTGATACTCCAGCTATGGCAGGTGATTTAAAACCAATTCCTTTGGAAAATGGTACACCTAAACGTTATCCAGATCACGATCAATGGGACTCTTTTGTTGAGTTAGATGGTAGAGATTGGAAACGTGGTGGTATAGGTCGTAATGGTATTCAGTCTGAAGAGAATCCAGATGGAATTAAAGCAACTGAGTATATGTTAGTACCAACTGCTTGTTCAAACTGTGAAGCCTCTTGTGGACTTACTGCATGGGTAGATATTGGAGAGTTTAAAAAGACAAATAATCCAAAAGACCTTTATGTAAGAAAATATATGGGTAACCCACTTCATGCTGGTTCACGTGGTCGTAACTGTGCAAAAGGTTATGCAGCACAATCACAAATGTACGATCCAGATAGAATTCCTTTTCCACTAAGAAGAGCTCCAGGTTCTAAAAGAGGTGAGGGTAAATGGATTCGTTCTTCATGGGATGATGCGATGAAAGAGATTGGTTCTAAGATTCAAGAGATACTTAGAAGTGATGATCCAACTGCTAAAAAGCAATTTATGTATCAAGTTGGTAGACCAAATGAGAATGGATTTGGACCTAGAGTACCTCAATCATTAGGTGTTGATGGATGGAATTCACACACAAATATCTGTTCAGCAGGTGCTAGAGAGGGTACTATTCAGTGGACAAATGATGATAGAAACTCACCAGATTGGTCAAATGCCAAACTGATTTTTTTACAATCATCTCATGCTGCTGATGCTGGTCACTACTTCCAACAAGCAGCTGGTCGTATTGCAGATGCAAGAAAAAAGGGTGCTAAACTTGTTGTTATGGATCCTCGTCTCTCTAACTCGGCTGGTATGGCTGACCTTTGGGTACCATGTTATCCAGGTACGGAGACAGCACTTTATCTTTACTTAGCAAATAGAATTCTAAACGAGAAAGATATTAATGGTAATGACCTTGTAAATCACAATTTTGTAAAAAATTGGGTGAACTGGGATAGACTAATGAAAAATAAAGAGCAGTTAGCTCTTATGGTTGAAAAAGGTTATATCAAATCTGTACCACAGGGTGATAGCTATGAAGATTTCATTACGATGATTTCTGAAATGTACTCTGTATATACACTTGATTTTGTTGTTAAAGAGTGTAGAGTTGAAGCTGGAACCATTGAAAAACTTTACGATATGTTTATTGATGCTGGTGCAAGAGTTGCTACTTATATTTGGAGAGCAGGACCTATTGCTCACCGTGGTGGTTGGATGATTGCAAGAGCTGGTTTCTTACCATTTGTTCTTCGTGGAGCAATGGCTGGAGATAAAGGTGGAATTGGTCTACACCATTGGCATGTTATCTCTGTTAACGGTAAAGGTGAAGCTGCAACAACATCTGGTGAAAAACCTAAAAAAGTTGATGTGTGGAATGAACTTGCATGGCCACCAGAATATCCACTGAGTACTTATGAGATGAGTCATATGCTTCCTCATATGCTACTAGATGATGAGTGGAGAGAGAAGTGGAATAAAAAAGGTCTTAATGTTCCTCATAAACTGGCTGTTTATGTACCAAGAATGTATAACCCAGTATGGATTAACCCAGATGGATTCAGATGGATTGAAGCACTTAAACGGGAAGATAAAATTGAGTTACCATTTAACCTTTCACCTACATGGTCAGAGACAAACTGGTTCTGTGATTATGTTCTTCCTGTGGGTCTTGCTGGTGAGCGTCATGACCAACACTCAGAAGCAACACAACCAAGCCGATGGTTATCTTTTAGACAACCAGCACTTAGAGTTGCATTAGAAAAACTAGGCTGGAAACCTAAACAACCTTCACGTGGTACACTAGAAGCACACATGGCTGCTGGTCTTGGTGAAGTTTGGGAAGAGGTAGAGTTTTGGGCAACATTAATGGTCGAGTATGTAGATCCAGATGGAAGTTTAGGTGTAAGAAAGTATTGGGCTTCAAAAGAAGATCCAACTAGAGCAGTTAGTATTGCTGAGTGGTATCAAGCAGCATTTGACAACCTTCCTAACCTTAAGAAAACAGCGAAAGCTAAATATCCTAACTCTAAGTATCCTAACTATGAGTTAATGAGAGATATGGGTACATGGTTAGAAGAAGATAATATCTATAAACCTCAAGAGAGAGCAGTTAAAAAAGAGGGTGATTCATATATTGCTCACGGACATAAGTATGCTCCAGAAGAGGTTGAAAAAGATGCATTTGGAACACTGATGGTAGATGGTCATCATGGTGAGAAACATGCTATTGGTGTTGAAGTTGATGGTGAAATTGTAGATGGATTCCATACACTAAGTAGAAAACTTGAGTTTTTCTCTGAGTGGTTTGCAGAGTGGAAATGGCCAGAATATGCAATTCCAATCTATCCAACGAATAAAGAACAACGTGAAAAGATGATTCACCTTGTATCTCAAGTTCACCATGATTACATGGAAAAAGATAATGAATTTGCATTAAATACAGTATTTAGATTACCATATAACATTCATACACGTTCTGTAAACTCTAAACATCTTATGGAAATTTCTCAAAACCATAACCCAGTTTGGATTAATACTGAAGATGCAAAACGTCTTGATATTAAACAGGGTGATGCAATTAAAGTTTCAGTAACTGATACTGTAACAGGTCTTGATTCGGGTTATTTTATTGCGATGGCTGTTCCGACAGAAGCCACCATGCCTGGCGTTATGGCTAACTCACACCATGCTGGTAGATGGAAACTTAAAAATGCTGTAGATATTCCAGGGTTCTCACACCAATTAGGTGTAATGGGACTAGGGGCTCCACTTTACGATATGACTATGGATGGTAAAATTGGTACACTTAAGCCTAAAGAAGGTCTAAAAGATGCAATGAACGCACGTAGAGATACATGGCAGTTTAAAGAGTACAACAAAGATCTTGATAACATTTGGTGGGATGGACTCTCAGGTGCATGGCAAAATGCTGTTGCCCCTTCTCATCCAGATCCAATTGCTGGTAACCATGCTTGGCACTTAAAAATTCGTGTTGAACATGCTAGTAAAGATGATACTATTGGTGATATTTGGGTTAACTATGAAAATAACTTAAAAGTTATGCAAGGGTGGAGAGAGAAGTTAACTCGTCCTCTTGATATTAGTGACACATTAAGAAGACCAAAACATATGAAAAGAACAGGACCTGCTATTTCTCATGAAGGTTATTCTGTAGAGATTAAAAGTTAAATTTTAATCTTAGATCTATGAGGACTCCCTCATAGATTTTATTATTAAATATATATTAAATATAAAAATTAATATATATTCTCTCTTAATTTCAAGTAATAACATAGTATACTTCTTATATATAATATTAAGGAACAATAATGAACTATTTTTTAGACGCAATTACAAAAAGATATGCACAATTTAGTGGAAGAGCAACACGATCAGAGTATTGGTATTTTGTACTATTCTCATTTATTGCAGGAATTATTAGTGGTATTTTAGATGGTTTTCTTATGACTCTAACTGGTGGTCTACCTGTTTTAACATTAATCTTTATGTTAGGGCTTATTATCCCTTCTTTCTCTGTTGCAGTTCGAAGATTACATGATATTGGAAAAAGTGGCTGGTGGTTATTAATTGGATTTATTCCTTTACTTGGTTTAATCCTTTTAGCATTTTATGTAATGGATAGTAAAGAAGATAATCAATATGGATTAAATCCAAAAGCATAATTTATTTAAATAAACACTTGAAATAATTTCAAGTGTTTCTAAGAAACTCTCTCATATATACTCATATTTTCATAATTTTTCACTTTTTTTTCAAACATTATTATTTTTAGCTATTATTATTTTGAATTTGCTATTATTAGTTATAAATATAATAGTGAGTAGATATGAACATAATACTAGAAGAGATAGAAAATAGAACAGCACTTTATGCTTTGGTTTCAAGACTGATGATGACAGAAGTAGATGCAGAGTTTATTAACTCAATTGAATCAAACCCTGAAATATTAAATTTGTTTCCAAACTATAAAGATTGGGGAAAGCGTAAAGAGTTCTCAAATAATATTTTAAAAGAACGTTATTTAGATGTAGACTTTACAAACCTCTCTCTGCTCCATCTTATTCCTTATGAGAGTTTTTACACTCGGGATGATCAGATGATTGAGAGTGGAGGAGATAATCCAATTTATGATATTTATAATATCTTAGATTTTAAAGTAGATTTAGAAGAAGCCAGAGTAGTTAGTCCTGACCATATTGGTGTAGAACTAGAGTTTATGTATGTTCTGTGTGATGCTATGAAAAAAGCGTTCAAAGCCAATGATGAAGAGGCAATTAAAGAGTTTTTACTTATTCAAAAAGGTTTTCTAAAAGATCATCTTCTTAATTGGGCTCCAATGTATCTTATTAATATGAAAAGAGAGTCAAGAACTCCTCTATATCATGATGGTGCTGAGTTAACATTAGAGTTTATGTTAAGTGACTATGAGTATATTAATGAGTTATTAGAGGAAAAGTAAATAGATGAACTTACTATTTGATGTTTCAACATGTGTTAGAGCCACTTCAAAGTTTTCTGAGTGTACCAAATGTGTTGATGTTTGTCCTGTAGATACCATTGAAATTGTAGATAATATTCCAGCATTTACCCCTTCTGCTTGTACCACTTGTGGTGGATGTGTTGGTGTTTGTCCTACAGAGTCATTTTCTCTTTCGGGTTTTTCTAGCATTGAGTTTTTCTTTAAATTTTTAGAAGAGGAGAGCAATGAATTAACTTGTCAAAAAGATTTATACTCTTGTCTCTCTGTTTTAAGTGTAGAGCATCTTATCTCCATGGCAATTGCTTCAGATGAAGCAGTTATTATGAATGTAGATGCTTGTGTCTGTGGTGGTGATAGTACAAAACTACAAGACCAACTAAGAGCAAATATTGAAGAGGCAAATTTTGTTTTATCTACTTTCTCTGATAAAGAGATTTTGATTAAATCAGCAGCAACGGAGTCTATAAAAGAAGAAGAGAGAGCTACGACAAGTAGACGCTCTCTCTTCTCTTTAAAAGGGGCAATTAAAAGTAAACAGGCTTTTGATGAAGCTGTTGATGCTGATGAGTTAAAAGCTTTTGGAATTGACTTAACAGATATTTCAAAAATAAAAGATAAAGTTATTCCAGACAAAAGAAAATTACTATTTTCTCTACTTAAAAGAGTAGAAAAACCTGAAAACTATGAAGTAATTGCTACAGAAGATATTAATTTTACTTCTCAAAAATTTGTAGATGATACCTGTACTAACTGTCAGATTTGTTACCGAATCTGTCCTACAGGAGCATTAAGTTCCAACGGAAAATTCTCGCTTATCAACTTTGATGCAATGCTCTGTGTAAAGTGTCATCTCTGTCATGATGTCTGTGAGCCAAACTCCATTCAGCTTCAACCAGGGTTTGAAATAAAAGAGTTTTTTGAGCCAACACAGCGTACACTTGCAACTTTTGATATTCAACGGTGTAATGAGTGTGGTAATTACTTTACATATACTGGTGGAGAGAAAGAGTGTATTCGTTGTAAAATTGAAGAGGAAGAGGCGATGGAGCTTCATTCTCTTGCCAGACAAAGGAATAAATCGTGAGACCTGAAGAGATAAAACCAGATACAGAGCTTTGTACTATTTTAGGATTTAATGCCCAAACTGGAAACTGTAGACGATATTTTAATGCTTGTTTAAAAAAGAATGGACTTAATGCAACAGCTATTGCTTTAAACATTAAAGAGGAACATTTTATCTTTACCATGGAAAATTTAGCAGACTCAAAAGTTAATCGAATGATGTTAGAAAATGAGTTTTGTGAAAGTGTGGTGCAGTATTGTGATAGTTTAAATGAGTCAGCACAAAAACGAAATTTTGTAGACTTTGTAGAGGTAGTAGATGGAAAAATTATAGGATACTCTTTAGATGATGATATAGAGAAGTACATAGAGAATCCTGCTTTTGTAGATGAGAGAATACGACTTGCAATGAAGATGATGTTACTTAGTAACCGTTGGTATGGTGCTAAGATAGATATGGATTTAATTCCAACGATGATATAAACGATAGATTTAGAGGAGAAGAGAATGAAAGATTTTAACGATTTAGAAGATTTAAGAGCAGAGTTTGAAGCGATGACCAACAGTAGTGCAGATTATTGTGCTGATGGGTCATGTCCTACCGATGAAGAGGTTGATTTAAAAGATTATCCCTCTTATACAGAAGCACTCTATGCGAAGCTTGTAGCACCACATGTTTCAGGTATATACCTATCACGTTGGGATATTAAAGAGATTGCAGATGTTGCAGGTGATTCAATGTCAATTCATCCAAGAAAACGTATGTTTGAGCTTCTTATGAAGTTTGCAGTAAGTCAAGAGCGTATGCAGTTGGTTTTAGATTCTTTAGAAAATCATATGAGAGAAAAAATGGAGATTTATACAGAAATAGCTGAGAGTTTCCCTCACTCAGCACCTATTTTTCAAGAGAAGATAGACAAAGCAGAGGCAACCATTAAACTTTTCCCTCACATTATGAAAGAGTATTTTTAATTAGTATGAAAAATATTCTTTTTGGGTTAACAGTGGCAACGATAATTTGGTTTGTTAATTTTCCACAAAAAGAGCTACATCCAAAAGTAGATAAAATTCAAAAACTTGTACCCTTTTCTCAAAAAGTAGTAATACTCGCTAAGAAGAATTTAGGAAAGCCTTATGAGTATGGGAAAATAGGACCTGAAAGTTTTGATTGTTCAGGTTTTGTTTATGCCATACATAAAGAGTTAAATATTACACTCCCTCGTACCTCTTTAGCTCAATCAGAAGTTAAAGGTAGTAAAATTCCAAGAAATCTTTTACAAACTGGTGATTTACTTTTTTTTGACACAGCACAAAAAGGTAAGGTAAACCATTCTGGTATTTATCTTGGAGATGGAGAGTTTATTCATGCCAGTTCAGGAAAAGCAAATGCCGTAACTATCTCTAATTTAGATGGTTGGTATAAAGATAAATTTAAATGGGGTAAACGACTGAATGCAAATTAATGATATATTATTTAAGTTAAAAACAGCACTCTCAATTGATAATGAGAATATGATTAAAGCTTATGCTTTAGCTGACTATGAAATGACGGAAGAACGTTTAGGACATATTTTAAAACGTAGACAAGATAAAGACTACGAAGAGGCTACTTATGAAGAGTTAGGTGTTTTTTTAGATGGTTTAGTACTTTTAAAAAGAGGACCTAGTGATAAGGTTGCTAATGATGATGAAGCTGTAGCTCTTACTAATAACTTAATCTTAAAGAAAGTGCGTGTTGCTATGGAACTTAAAGAAGCTGAATTAGTTATTTTGTTTGCTTTAGGTGAGGCGACATTAACTAAAAGACAAATTGGTTCCCTCTTTAGAAAAGAGGGTGGTAAAAATTTTAAAGAGTGTTCAGATGAATTACTTATGGCATTCTTAGAAGGTCTTGATGAGTTCTATTATGATGGAGAAGAGATATAAGTCATAAATTTATGACTTATTTTTAACAACTCTTCTTCCCCATAGAAAACGTTTTTTATAAAAAGGTTTTTTATTAAAATTAGTAATAATGACTTTTTTCTTAGCAGAACTTGCATGAATAAAGTTGTTATTACTTAAGTAAATACCTACATGATTTACTTTTTTTGTAAATTTCTTTTCAGTATCAAAAAAGACCATATCTCCACGTTTTAAATCTTTATATTTTATATATTTCCCAACTTTCGCTTGATCTCTTGAGACACGTGGAATGTTGATGCCTGCAGTACAACGAAACACTTCTTTAGTAAAACCTGAACAGTCAAATTTATTTGGACCGGTTGCACCCCAAACGTATTGTTTTCCTAATTTTTCTTTAGCATATTTTTCAACTTTTAATGTGGTACTTATTTTTTTTGGAACTTTTTTATTTGATGTATATACTTTTTCTTTAGGAGCGATAGGTTGTTGAATCTCTCGACTAATTTTTGCTAACATCTCATTATCCCATGTAGTATATTGGTCTGATTGAGGTAGCTCTTTGGCTGCTTTTAAAATTTCTTCTATAGAGTTATTAACCAATATGTTAAGTTCTATTGTTTGTTCTTGAGAGAGTGGTAAATTTTTAAGAGTAGGTAACTCTTCTTTATAAATAAACTGTACATAGCAAACTATTAGGAGTTGTATAAAAAGTACACTGAGTAGTACAGAGATTAATCTATTCATTTTCTTCTCCTTGTTGACATAATAAAAAACAAAAATTAACTTTAATTAATGATACTAACTTAAAGCTTTTAACTAAGTAAATAATATAGAATAAAAATAAAATATTATTGACTTTTTAAATTAGAGTTTAAACAAACAACCTATTCAAGAGATTTTGCTATAATTCCAAAAAATCTTTTAAGGGCTATAAATGAGAGCATTATTGAGTGTTAGTGATAAAAGTGGAATTGTAGAATTCGCACAAGGTTTAGAAAAATTAGGTTGGGAAATTATTTCAACTGGTGGTACATATAAAAAGTTAAACGAGTCAGGTGTAAAAGTTATTGAAATTGATGAAGTAACAAAGTTTCCAGAGTGCTTTGAAGGGCGTGTTAAGACACTAAACCCTTATGTTCATGGTGGAATTTTACATAAACGTGGAGATGCAGCTCATGTAGCTCAAGCCAAAGAGCTTGGTGTTGAAGGAATCGACCTTGTTTGTGTAAACCTTTACCCATTTAAAGAGACCATTGAGCGTACAGAAGATTTTGCTGAGATTATTGAAAATATTGATATAGGTGGACCTACAATGGTACGTTCAGCTGCTAAAAACTTTAATGATGTTCTTATTGTTACTGATGTTGCTGACTATAGTTCAGTTCTTAATGCTTTAGAGGCTAACTCAGACTCTTTAGAGTTTAGAAGAGATTTAATGATTAAAGCATTTGAACACACTGCTTCATATGATGCGATGATTGCAAACTACATGAATGGTCGTTTTAATAATGGTTTTGGTGAGTACCAATTCATTACAGGTAAAAAATCTTTTCAAACTCGTTACGGTGAAAACCCACACCAAGATGGTGCGTTATATGAGTTTGATAACCACTTTACAAATAACTTTAAACAAGTTAAAGGTGAAGCTTCATTTAATAACATCAACGATGTAAATGGTGCGTTAAAAATTGCCTCTTCATTTGGTGATGAAAATGCAGTATGTATTGTAAAGCATGGTAACCCTTGTGGTTTTGCTCTTAAAGGAACACTTCTTGAGTCATATACAGAAGCACTTCGTTGTGATCCTATTTCTGCTTTTGGTGGAGTTGTAGCTGTTAATGGTATTGTAGAGAAAGAGCTTGCAGAGAAGATGAATGAAATTTTCTTAGAAGTAGTTATGGCAGCTGATTTTACAGAAGAGGCTTTAGAGGTATTTGGAAAGAAAAAACGTCTTAAACTCTTCTCTCAGGGTGGTAGTAAACTTGTAATGTCTAAAGATTCTCATGACTTTAAACATGTTGATGGTGGTTTTGTTTATCAAAATTCAGATTGTATTTGTGATAATGAAGTACATAACGCTCATAAAAAATCTGAACTAACTGCTACAGAGCAAGAGATGAAAGATTTAGAAATTGCATGGAAAGTAGCTGGACTTACTAAATCAAACTGTGTTGTTTATGTTAAAAATTCTGCAATGGTAGCTGTTGGTATGGGTATGACTTCACGTGTTGACGCTGCTCAATGTGCCTTGAAAAAAGCAAAAGAGATGGATATTGATGTTAGTGGAGCAGCAATGGCAAGTGAAGCATTCTTCCCATTTAGAGATAGCATTG
>Ga0256826_1000177_pt1 | contig 35108 bp, 37 predicted proteins | sample CV79metaG_FD_185975 | JGI IMG/M metagenome (GOLD analysis project Ga0256826, IMG submission 185975) | Hydrothermal vent microbial communities from East Pacific Rise, Pacific Ocean - CV79 | ecosystem: Environmental > Aquatic > Marine > Hydrothermal vents | place: Pacific Ocean: East Pacific Rise...
AAAATCACTCGTGTTTTAGTTGGTCCTTTTGATAATAAAAGCGATGCAAACGAAGCACTTTTGACTGTTCGTGAAAAACTTGTTAAAGATGCTTATGTTCTCAAAACAAGGCTACATTAAAAGTGTTGAAATCTAAAAATTTTATCCTTGACCAAATTACACCGATAAAAATTTATTCAAAACTTACACAGCAATTTGCGGGGGAGGTTTCCCTCCTTTTTGAAAGTGCTGAAAGTGGCGAATTTAGTTTTATCCTAATTGGGGCAAAAGAGGAATTAATATATAAAGATGGTCAAACTGTATTTATTTCTGAAGATGGCAATAAAAATATAATTGATGAAAATCCAATCACTTTTTTAAAAAGAAAATATTCAGAATTGAATCAAGATTTTTATAAAGAGAAAGTTCAAGAGTTCGGAGTTGGTTTTGTTGATGGTTTCATCGGTTTTATCGGTTACGATTCCATTGAAGTTTTTGAGCCAGTTATGAAACCATATATTGATAAATTGGAAAATGAGATTGATATTCCCGATATTCACCTCATCAGACCAAAACTGGTTTTAGCATATTCTCATAAAAAATCTCAAGTTACATTAATATCTTCAGAAATAAGTATTGTGGATAAATTTGATGAGGTTGAGAAAAATCTCAAAAGCAGTTCAAACTATATAGAACTTGAAAAAGCTATCTCTAAAAATAGTGGAAACTTTCGACATTCTCAAGAAAAATTCTTTGAAATGATTGATGAATCAAAAAAAATGATTCGAAGCGGTGATGTTTTCCAAATTCTAATAAGTAATAGATTTACTCAAGAGTTTGAAAAAATTGATGCTTTCTCATTTTATAGAGTTCTTCGCTCAAAAAATCCATCTCCATATATGTTTTTTATGGATTACCAAGATTTTCAAATTGTTGGTAGTTCGCCTGAAGTTATGGTTAAATTGACAGATAGTGAAATTCTACTTAGACCGATTGCGGGAACTCGAAAACGGGGTAAAAGTCTAAAAAGAGATAAAGAGCTTGAGGCAGAAATGCTAAATGACCCAAAAGAGAGGGCTGAACATTTGATGCTTATCGATTTAGGCAGAAATGATGTTGGTCGAGTTGCAAAAACAGGAACTGTCAAAGTACCAAATATGTTTAGGGTAGAAAGATATTCCCACGTTATGCATATGGTTTCTGATATTCTTGCTGAAATTGATGAAAAATTTGATATGTTCGATTTATTAAAAGCTACTTTCACGGCGGGAACAATGACGGGAGCTCCAAAAATTCGAGCTATGGAATTAATAGCGGAATATGAGGGAGTTAAAAGAAATTTTTATAGTGGAGCAATAGGGTATTTTGGATTTGATGGAAATATGGATAGTGCCATAACTATTAGAACTGCTTTAATTAAAGATAAAAAGATTTTTCTTCAAGCTGGGGCAGGTGTCGTTGCGGATAGTAAAAATGAACTTGAGTATCTTGAAGTTAGAAATAAAATGAATGCCCTACTTTCCACGATTAAAGATTTAGAAAATCTAAATTAGGGGGTTGAATTGAGAAATATCTTTTTATTGTTAATATTTTCTCAAACAATGTTTTCGGCTACAATTAGTCAGATTTCTGAAATTGTAGGGGTTCGAGATAATCAGTTAATAGGCTACGGTCTTATTGTGGGTTTAAATGGGACGGGCGACAGTTCATCTGCTTTATACACTTATCAATCAATTTCAAATATGCTTCAACTTATGAATGTCAAGGTTGATCCTGCAAGTATCAAATCAAAAAATGTAGCTTCTGTTTTGGTAACTGCGAAACTTCCAACTTTTACACGGCAAGGTGACCATATCACGGTTACAGTTTCCTCAATCGGAGATGCAAAATCTTTAGAGGGTGGAACTTTGATAATGACTCCGCTCAAAGGAGTTGATGGTGCAATCTATGCTTTAGCTCAAGGTGCAATTAGTATTGGCGGACGAGCGGGAAGAGGCGGAACAGCAAACCATTCAACTGCGGGAATGATTCCAGGTGGTGCGGTTGTCGAGCGAGAATTAAACTACGATTTATATAGTAAAAATAATGCAAAACTGTCTTTGAAAGAACCAAGCTTTGCAAATGCTATTTCAACAGAAAAAGCGGTAAATCTATATTTTAAAGATTCTGTGGCGACAGCGATTGACCCAAAAACTATCAAACTAAAAAAGCCTAAAAATTTAAGTATGATTCAGTTTCTAGCGATTGTTCAAGAGATAAATATAAATTACAAAGTGAAAAGTAAAATAGTTATCAACGAAAGAACGGGGACGGTAGTTTCAGGGGTCGATGTAGAAATTGCACCGATTGTAATCACTCACGGAAAAATCACAATCAAAATCAGTTCAGTAAATAGAGTTCCGCAAAAAAGCAATAATATTTACAGATTTGATAAAGATGTAGCGGTTGATAAAACGGGAGCGAGAATTTTGACACGAAAAAATCAAAATAATATTTCAAATGTGACTCGAGCTTTAAAAAAGTTGGGAGCAAAACCACAGGATATTATCGCGATAATTCAGGCAATGAAACAGGCTGGAGCAATCCAAGCAGATTTGGAGGTTATTTAAATGATGGATAATTATAATGATATTTCGCTTTTGAAACTTGGAAGACATAAAATCCAAGATTTTGATGCTGAAAGATTAAATGATAAAAAGTTGAAAGAGAAAACTGACCAGTTTGAATCTCTTTTAGTCAAAACTCTACTTGATGTTTCGATGAAAGATTCAAATAAACTTTTTGGAAAAGATGCAGGGGATAAAATCTACCAATCTATGTTCCGAGAAGAAATCAGTAAAGTTTCGGCAGGTGGTTTTGGAATTAGCGATACTCTTTTTAAGTTTTTGAAAGATAAGAATTGAGAATTTATTTAGAAGATTTTCACTTTTCTACAATTATTGGGATTCTTGATTTTGAAAGGGAATCCCCTCAAGAAGTAATTATAAACCTCATCGTCGATTACAAATACTCAAAAGATGAATTTATTAATTATGTTGAGATTCGAGATTTGATAAAAAATATTATGGTTGAAAAAAAGTTTGGATTAATTGAAGATGCTCTTGAAAATATTATTTCTAATATTTCCAAAACTTTTATCAATATTGAATATCTGAAATTGAAAATCTCAAAACCAACAATTCTAGAAGATTCTAAAGTTTCTGTCGAAATGGAAAAAAGATTTGTCTAATATTATTTCAACTCTGAAAAATAAATTTGCAATAGGAAAAATCGTCAAATCAAATACGATTTTTTCATATAATATTTACTCATCGAGTTTTTATAAGATTGAAATGGGTAAAGAAAATAAATTTACCCCGCTTTTAAAGTCTAAGAAAAAATATAATAAACATCATAAAACTTGCTCATTTCTTTCTAATTCTGATTTCACTTTTGAAACGATTGAAATTAGTAAAAATATTCCAAATGAAGAAATTAAAGATGCAATTTACAATATTATCTATGAAGAATTAGATAATAGTTTGAGTTATTCGATAATGTTTGATGAGGTTCAGACTCCTGAAAATGAAGAAACAGAATTCCGAAAGTTCAATATTTTCATTATCGACCCAAACACTATTAAATATGTGGCTGGAACTATTAGCCGTTCAATAAAATATATTGACAGAATATATCCGCTACCAATTTTATTAAAAAGTTTGTATAAATTTTCTGGTATTTCAGATAGAACAGAATGTTTTATTTATACTTATCGTGATGGAACTTCTCTCAATGTGTTTATAAATGCAGAACTTGTATATTCAAAAGCTTTAACATTTTCAAGTATGATGTTTTTTGAAAGTTTTCGAGAACTTTATGATGAAGATAACGATTCCACTTTATATTATTCAGAATTTAAAAAAATTGTAACAGATTCTGAAAAGTTCAAAGAAAATAAAAAATACAGGAAATATATTACAAAAGCATTATTAAATTTCTTTGAAGAGATTGATGATGTAATAAATTACATTAAACGAAATTTTAATATTGAAACTATGGATAATATTTATTATTATGCAAAAATTGGAAAAATCTTAGGAATGTCAGAATATTCTAAAACACTTTTAGGTGAAAACTCTTTTAATGGATTTTTAACAGAATTTTCTATATATTTTGATAGAAGTCTTGATGAAATTCATTATCTTTTATATTTAACTTATGAGCTAAATAAAGATAAAAATATCTATATAGATTCTTTGAAAGCTCCGCCATCGTTCTTTTTAAGACCCGTAGGAAAAGTCACAATACTTATTTCAAGCTCAATAATCTTATCTCTTTCATATCCTTTTTATAATTATATACAGCAGATTCAGATTGAAAACAATATACTTAATAAAAAAATAAAAATGAAGAAACTAGAGTTTAAGTATAAAGATAGAAAAAAATTATTAGATACCTTAGCTTCTAGTAAAGCTGAAGTTTTATTAATTGAAAATAAATCTCAATTGAAATATCAAGAAAAATATAAACTTTTAGAATCTATTTTCTCTCAAAAACAGAAATATATTATCAAAAGTGAAGAGATAATTAAAATTACAGTTCTTTTGAATTCTCATAAAGTTAGGATTTCATCAATAAAATATATTGAAGATGAAAACCAAAAATATTTTCAAATTGGTTTAATTGCTAAAGATGAAGAAAGTATAACTTCGCTTTTACAAGAAATGATTAAAAATTATAGAGTTTATACAGAATCGATAGAAATTGATAATTTAAATAATATTTATAAATCTGAATTGAAGATTATTTATTGAGTTTTAAACCTCCCCTTCAGTATTCTACGGCACATATAAAAATTCGGTGTGCTGCTATGTTCCCATCCTGACACATTACCAAACCTAAATATTGCATAGGACTGAAAAGGATTAGTCGCATTATAATGCAAAAAAAAAGCTTTGTCAAATGCTATTTATCCATTTTATAAACATAAGCCAAAAGTTCAGCCACAGTTTTAAAAAATTCGTCTGGAATAAACTCATCAACTTCTACTGCTTTATACAAACCTCGAGCAAGTGGTGGATTTGGAATAATTTTAATTTTGTGTTCTCTTGCAATTTCTCTAATTTTGAAAGCCATATTATCCACCCCTTTTGCTACAACTCTTGGAATGTGGTCTTTCTCTTTGTCATATCTTAGAGCTACGGAATAATGGGTAGGGTTTGTGATGACAACATCGGCAGTTGGAATATCAGACATCATTCTCTTTTGAGACATTTGCATTTGAATTTGCCTGATTTTCTGCTTGACCATTGGGTCTCCCTCCATATTTTTATATTCATCTTTTATCTCTTGCTTACTCATTTTTAGCTTGTCAAAATATTGTTTGCGAACTATGATGAGGTCAGCAATTGCAAAAAATGCTGTAACCATAATCATTGTAAAAGCGATAATTATTATTTTTTCCATTAGCCAATCCATCTGCTGAAAAAGTGGGAAAAGTGCAACCGTCGGTAACTCTTGAATAAATCCAAAAAACAACCAAAATCCTACCCCTAAAGTTGTGAAAGATTTAAGAGTGATTTTTAATCCGTCAATAGCTTTTTTCATAGAAATTAGATTTGCCATACCTTTAATTGGGTCAAGTTTTTTAAAATCTGGCATTAAAGGTTTTGTGGTAAAAATAAAACCAAATTGGGCTAATGCTCCGAGGACTCCTGCGATTGCTACGGGAACAGCAAATAGAACTGCTGTCATTAGAAAAACCTGCATAACGGTTATAGCTAATTTAATAATATTTTCGCGATTTATATCAGAATGATTTATTTGTAGGATATGTTGGAAAAGACGGAAAAATTCCTCTTTAAATAAAGAGATGAGAGCGAGGAGAGTTATAACAGCTATGAAAAGAGTGAAAAACCCTGAAACATCTTGGCTTTTTGGAACATTTCCCTCTTTTCTAGCATCTTCAATCTTTTTGGGGGTGGCTTCTTCCGTTTTTTCTTGGTCGTCAGCCATTTAGATTGAAATTAGATTTGTCTTACATTGAAAACAGCAAGAAGATTTAACTCATTTAATAAGTCATAAAGATGCTTGTTACCAACTTGAACACTTAAAGCGATTCCATCTTTTTTGATAACTTTTAAGAAGATACCAATTACAGAAGAAGTGATTGAGATTGAATCTACTACTTTAATTGTGATTGAATCACTACCGTTAGCAATTGCTGACTGTAAGTGACCTTGAATTTCTGTGTAATCAGAAACAGATTTAATGTTTCCTTGAATTGTTAATAAACTGTTGTCTCTAGTGATAGTCATATAAATTTCCTTTTAATTATTTAAGTTTGATGCCAAAAAGAACACTATTTCCAATTTTATTGTACATAATAAAATCAAAATCATTAGAACTCATTGCGACACCTCGTCCGTGAAATACATCAGTATCTTTTACAAGAAGAGCTTTTAAAATATTGGTATCAAAACCAACACCGCAATCTTGAATGTTTAATACTAACATTTCATTAACCATATAGTATTGTATCATAATATTTTTATCTTTATGATTCAACTCATTAGATTTTAAAAAATCAGTGTATTCTCCGCTCTCCATTAATTTTTGCTTTTGATTTGAGCCGATACCTAGATTTCCGTGTTCGTAAGCATTCATAATCATTTCTGTAAAACCTGATTCTAGTTTCATAGTTCGCACCATTCCTAAATCAAATTTGCTAATAATCTCTGAAAAATCATCTAAAGCTTTATCAACTTCTGTTAAGAGAGTTTTATAGGTAAAGTTTTTGAGCTTGTAATCTTTTAACACTAATTTTTCAAAATATAAAAGAGTACTATCATCTTCTTGCTCTTGAACTTTGCTATTAAAAAGCTTTAGAAAACTATCTTTTGAAGTTGAGTTTTTAAAATCCTCTTGAATATAGTTAAGGTATTGAACCTCATCGGTTGTCATATTTTCAGTAAGCCCGTCGCTGTAAAGCATAAACTTTGAAATATTTGACATATCTACAATATCAATATGAAAATCATCAAGATATGCTGTAATTGGTAAATTTGCTTTACTCAATCTTTTAACTTCGCCTTTTTCATTTAACCCAATTACCGCAGGCATTGAAAAATTTGAAAGCTCTAAAATATTTGATGAGGTATTAAAAAGCCCAAAAGTTGCTGAAATAATTTCATCTTCTAAAAGTTCAAACCTAATAAAATCTATATAAGTCTGGATTAAATCTCTAAGAACAAAACTATCTTTTGTCTTATCAAAATAGTAATTTATAAAAGATGTTGAAACAAATGAGGAAACAGAAGCTGAAATACCTTTACCCATTGCATCAATAATAAAAAAGAAAATATTATTTTCATTGAAATTATGAATTGAGTAAGTGTCTCCAGAAAGAATATCTTTCGGCTTATAATAATGGTCAATTATAATATAAGTATCATCATCAACATCAATCCGCTGTTTATATAAATCATTTTTGATAATGTTTAACTGCTTTTTGAAAGCATCATCTTGTTGAGTATCTGTATAACTATTTTTATATCTCAGAAGCTCTAATTCCTGCTCTTGATTTTGCTGTCGCAATTTACCAACGATTACTTGTTGAATAGAGTTTTCAATAGCATCAATTATCTTTTCGTATTGTATAGGCTTTTCAATAAAGCTTGTAACATTAAGGTTAATTGCATCTATTAAATCGTTTTGTTCTTTGGTTGCCGTAACTAATACGACAGGAATCTTAGAATCAATTTTTCGAACTTCTCGAATCATATCAATACCGTTCATATTAGGCATCGATTGGTCGGTAAGAATTAAGTCAATATTTTTCTGATTCTGTTTATATGTTTCAAGAGCTTCATCTCCATCAGAAGCTTCATAAACTGTATTAAACAGGTCATCAAAAAAGAAATGATACATATCACGAATATCCTCTGCATCATCTACAAATAGAATAGAAAGGTTTTTTGTATATTTCCTTAATTCTTCAATTTTACTACTCATTTTTACTAAACTTTATTAAATAACAAATTTATTAAGTTCTTCATCTAAATCTTCAGAATTTTTAGCTAAAGAATTTGCAATCTCGTGAGTGTCGGTTGCCAACTCTTTATTTTCTTGAGATAAAAGAAGCACTTCGTCCATTGTCTCAATTAGCTCACGAATCTTCGTAGCCACATAAGTATTTTTTGAAACAAGCTGTCGAGAAGTTTTCAGAGAACCTTTTAATCTCGCTCCAGTTGTTTGAGCTTCATCAATTAGAGTTCCTGTGCTTTCTGAAATTTTTAGATTTTCTTGTGAAGTTCTATCTGTTTCAGTTGAGATTTCAGTAATACTTTGAGTGATAATATTTGTTGTCGCAGAAATTTCAGCTAAAGATTTTTGAGTTCTTTCAGCAAGTTTTCTGATTTCATCAGCAACAACTGCAAAACCTTTTCCGTGTTCTCCAGCTCTCGATGCTTCAATAGCAGCATTTAGGGCTAGAAGATTTGTTTGGTCAGCAATATCTCCAATAATTGTAAGAACATTTCTAATTTCAGTAGCTTGTTCAGTTAAAGAATCTACTTTTCCTCGTAATTCAGATTGAATCACAGTTCCATCTTCAATTAATTCAACAACAGATTTTAGTTTTCGAGTAAAGCCCTCAAGGTTGATACTTGCAATACCTAAATCTTCAGTTGTCGTAACAGCCATTTCCTCAATAATATCTAAGCTTGTTCCGATGTCAGCAGTCAATTCACTAACAGTTTCAATATTTGCTCGTTCAGTATTTACATTGATAGAAAGTTTTTTTGCATTATCTCGCAAAGACATACTTGCATTAAATGCTTGATTTCCAACGATGATAGATTTTGTAATACTGATTTTGAATGACTGAATCATTCTATTAAAGGCTTCGATGATTGCACCAACCTCATCATTATTATAAGCTTCAATTTCATTAGATAAATCTTTAGATGTAGCAATAGAATCAATCTGCTTACTACCTATTGAAAGTGAAAATACAATACTGCTTGAAGCTAAATAAATCATCAATGAAACAATAATAGAAAGTACAACATCTAATATAATTCCAGGAATGGCATCATCAACAACTTTTACTTTTAATTCTTCAAGTTTATACAGACTCATTTGATAAAGATAACCGTCAATATCTTTTAAAAGAGAGATTTTTGCAGAAATTGCTTCAAACCAAACTTTATAATTAACATCAAAATTACCCCCAATAGAATTTATAATTGCAATATCTCGCATTTTTTGAACATCTAAAACAATAGGATTTGTTTCAATTGAACTATTATAAAAATCTATTGAATCTTGGTCTGCAATTGAAAGAAATGAATTCAAATATGAATTTTGAGCAGAAACAAGAGAGATAAATTTTCTAAATTGCTCACCTTTAAAATGGTTTTGAGTAAATACATTTGTCATAATTGCTCGTTCCATTCCTGCACTCTCTTTTACTTGTAAAAAGTTGTAATAAGCTGAAAGAGTTTTTGAGATAACTCCGTTATTACTAATTTTTGCTGAAATAGAAATAATATTTAAAAGATGTGAATTTAAATTTGAGTAGTATTGAACCGCAGCACTTGTTGGAATTGCTAAAGATTCAATCTTATGCCGAATGCTTTTTAAATTAGCCACTGAATTCTTATAAATCTCAACTTTATCCGTTAAATCCTGCGGATATAATGATAAATCAATATTATTAAGTTCTTTGGTTAGTTTGCTAATTTGATTATCGGTTTTTAACCTTTTTGAAGAAAGAGTATCAATAAAGTTCTGACCTTTTGAAGCTAAATAACCCGCACTGATTCCTCTCTCTTTTTGCAGTTCATCTACTGCTAAACTAATCTTGATTGAAAGTTCTGTAATAACTCTCAGATTCTCAAGTTTTACATTCTCTTCGGAAATATGATTAAACTCTTTAATCGCATTCATTGCCCCCCAAAGAATAGTAAATAGAAATACTACATATAACTTTTGTTTGATGCTAAACATCTGACCTCCTAAAATTTAATTCTTTATTATACCTTGTCGTATAAAAAACCTAATTGAAGCGAATCCAAAAACTCCCCTCACCTTGTTCAACTTATTAACTTCAATTTCTGACTGAACTCCGCCAAGTGCAAAAATCTTAATTTGTGGAAAAAGTTGAATAGCTTTCTCTAAAATCTCGATACCTTTTGCTTCACCCTTATTTGGAGTCTCAAAAATTGGGCTAAATGTTACCGCATCAGCTCCCAACCTATTAGCTAACTCAATCTCATCTAAAGAGTGAGTGCTGATTATCGTCCAAAGATTTAAATCTTTAGCTTTTCTAATCTCGCTAAATTGCTTAGATGTTAAATGAACTCCAAAAGCTTTTAGCTTATAAGCTAAAAGAGAATCTTGATGAAGAATAATTTTCTCAATACCTTTTTTTCTCAAAACATCTACAAATATTTTAGCAAATTTTTTATAATTTAAACTTTCTTTATCTCGATAAAGAATAAAGTCGAAATTTTGAACTTGATTTAGGTATTTATAGAATTGTTTTTCAGAATCGTTAAAAGATTCAGGATTTGTAATAAGGTATTTTTGCAAAATTAACTAACTTCCGTTTGAATAACTAAAGTTCCAGAAATAATATCGTGAAGAGCTTTTTTATCTTCTCTAAAAAGTGGAAGAAAAAACCCAACTAAAGAAATTAGAGATAAAAAATATCCTAAATATCTAACTATTAATTTCCATAACGGAGCTAACTCTAAAGTTTGACTATCTACAACTTTTAAACTAAAAGCTTTTTTCCCAGGGGTCTGCCCGACAACTTTCCAAAAAATCACCGTCGCTATAAAAAGTAGGGAAATTTGAAAAATCCCCGCGACCGATGAGGTTTCAGAATTTTTCAAAGCATCAAACCCAAAAATTAATCCGATAATAATATTTATCGGTAAAATCAGCATAAACATATCCATAACCATTGAAAATGCCCTTGCTAAAAACTTACCATAAATTACAACTTGCTCAATTTCAACCTTTTTCTGCTCTTTTCTTTTTTTTGCATCTCTCCACCTCATCGCTTCAAACCCCCAATTAATTAATTTATTGTGTTAAACCTGCAACCCATTGTAGCATTGCTTGATTTGGCATTGCACCAGGTGCTTCTGAAAAATTGATAGTGAAAGAGTCTTCAAATTCAGTCACTCCGATTGAACGAGGTCGAACCGCCACCATATCTACATCAGGAACTTGCGGACCAAAACAGAAGATAATGTTTTGAATGTTTTTAATATGCGGAGGAACTGAACCAACTTTTTTAGTATGGTTGAAATGGTCAAAAATTGAGATAAAAGCTACCATCGGATTTGCATCGATTTTTGTTTTGAAATAATTTATTATTTCTTCTGTTGATTGAAACTTAATATCACTTTTTGCAATGTCTGTTGTAAAGATAGGAAATTTTCCTAATGCTAGTTTCTGAGTCATTTTAATGCCCTTAATTTTTTGGATATTATATAATATATATAATTTTAAAAACTGATATAAAGCGGGACTGACTAAATAGAAAATGAGTAAGTAAAAAATCTAAAGTATATCTCCGTGTTAAGCACGAAGATGACGGGCTATTGTAACTATCGGGCTTAACCAGATAATCTCTATTTAGTCATTCCCTATAAAGCGATGGAACTCAAAATATATTTTTTATAGTAGTTAATAGTAAAAACCTGTTTAATACTCAAATTTAAATTTTCAATTTTAGATAAAATATCAACAGTAATTTACTACAAAGAAGAAAAATGAAAAAAAAATATAGATTAGTTACCCGAAGTGATATGGACGGATTAGTTTCAGCTGTTTTGCTTAAAGAGTTAGGAATTATTAATAGTATTAAATTTGTGCATCCAAAAGATATGCAAGATGGAAAAATTGAGATTACCCCGAATGACATCACAACAAACTTACCTTACAATGAAAAAGCCTTTTTAGTTTTTGACCACCACGAAAGTGAATTGATGAGAAACTCAAAACAAGATAATTATGTTATCGATGTGAAAGCTCCATCGGCTGCTCGAATTGTTTTTGATTATTACGGTGGAAAAGAGGCTTTTCCTAGAATTTCTGATGAAATGATGAGTGCGGTAGATAAGGCAGACTCGGCTCAATTTGATATGGAAGATGTTCTAAATCCAAAAGGCTGGGAATTTCTAAGTTTCTTGATGGATTCACGAACAGGTTTAGGTAGATTCCGAGAGTTTAGAATTCCTAATTATCAATTAATGATGAACCTCATCGATTTATGTATTACTCACTCAATTGAACAAATATTTGAATTACCAGATATTAAAGAGAGAGTTGAACTCTATAATAGATACGACAAAAAATTTAGAGACCAACTCAAGCGATGTTCAACAGTTCATAAAAATTTAGTTGTTTTAGATTTACGAAATGAAGAAGTGATTTTTCCTGGAAATAGATTTATGATTTATGCACTGTTTCCAAAGACAAATATTTCAATTCATCATATTTGGGGTTTCAAAAAACAGAATCAAGTTTTTGCAACTGGAAAATCAATTTTCAACCGAACTTCAGAAACAAATATCGGGGCTTTAATGTTGAAATACAACGGGGGCGGACATCGAAATGCTGGAACTTGTCAAATTGCAAATGCAAAAGCTGACCAAGTTTTACAAGAACTAATTACTCAAATTAATGCGGACGGGTAGAAAATGGTAAATGTAGCAATTATTGGAGTTGGAACAGTCGGGGAATCGGTTGTAAAGATTTTGCAAGAGAATAAAGATATTATTACTGCTCGTTCAGGAAAAGAGATAAATCCGATTATTGGAGTTGTTCGAAATCTTGATAAAAAAAGAGATGTAAATATTGAACTGACCTCATCGGTTGAAGAAGTTTTAAATCGAAAAGATGTTGATATTGTCGTCGAGCTTATGGGTGGAGTTGATGAACCTTATAAAGTTGTGAAAACTGCTTTAGAAAATGGAAAATCTGTTGTAACTGCAAATAAGGCATTGTTGGCTTATCACAGATATGAACTTCAAGATATTGCGGGAAATATCCCTTTTGAGTTTGAGGCAAGTGTGGCTGGTGGAATCCCAATCATCACAGCTTTACGAGATGGCTTGAGTGCAAATCACATAGAATCTATCAAAGGAATTATGAACGGCACTTCAAACTATATGCTAACAAAAATGATAAATGAGGGTATCGACTTTCAAACCATTTTAAAAGAAGCTCAAGATTTAGGTTATGCCGAAGCTGACCCAACTTTTGATATTGGCGGTTTTGATGCTGGTCATAAACTTCTGATTTTAGCTTCGATTGCTTACGGAATTGATGCAAAACCTGAAGATATTCTAATTGAGGGAATTGAACAAATCTCAAATGAAGATATTCAATTTGCTAAGGAGTTTGGCTACTCAATTAAGCTTTTAGGAATTGCGAAACGAATTGGCGATGAGGTTGAGTTGCGGGTTCATTCGACAATGATTCCGAATAGTGAAATGATTGCAAAAATTGATGGAGTTATGAATGGTGTTTCTGTAATCGGAGATAGAGTCGGCGAAACTTTATATTATGGTGCGGGTGCAGGTGGAGATGCCACAGCTTCGGCAGTCGTTGCAAATATTATCGATATTGTTCGACACGATAAAAAATCTCCAATGCTTGGTTTTAAAAAGCCTCTTGAAAATACGAAATTGACTTTGAAACCGACAGGTGAAATTGAAACTCACTATTATGTCAGAATTGAAGTTAAAGATAGAGCTGGAGTTCTTGCTGAAATATCTAAGATTTTTGGAGAATTTGGAATCTCAATCGAAACAATGTTACAAAAAAACATCGATGATAATTCTGCGAATCTTCTGATTTTAACCCACTTAACAAAAGAGAAATTTATTTTAAATGCGATTCAGAAAATTGCAAAATTGGATTCTGTGAATTCAAATCCATATATGATTCGAGTCGAAAAATAAATATTTCAGAACTAACTAAATAGAGAATATCGGGTCAAGCCCGATAATGACAATCGCTCATCATCTACTTTAAATTTTCTATTTAGTTAGTTCTAGCTGTTCCGTATTACAAAGAATCTAAAACTGCATTAATAAATTTGATAGCTTCTTCAATTCCAAAATCTTTCATAAGTTCTAAGGCTTCATTAATTACAATAGCTTTATCAGTCGAAGTAAATTTTATTTCATAAACCCCAACTCTCAAAACTGCTTTCTCAATTTTACCTAATTCTGCAAAGGTTCGACCTTTTGAATTTTCTAGAATTGATTTGTCAATATAATCTAGATTTTTTAAGATTCCATTAAATAAAGAGTCAGCAAAAATTTTCTGCTTATTTCTGATTTTTTTCTCATCAAAAAATTCCTCTTTCAAAACTTGAATATCATCAGTTCCTAAGTCGTAAGCATAAATTAAAGAAACTACACTATTTCTAGCTTGGTGAATTGTTGCCATTATTTTTTAATTTCCTCAAATAAATTAATCATTTCGATTAGACCTGTCATCGCTTCAAAGCCTTTGTTTCCTGCTTTACTTCCTGCTCGTTCAATAGCTTGTTCAAGATTATCAGTTGTTAAAAGTCCAAAACTCACGGGAATATCGTGTTTTAGAGAAATTGAAGCGATACCTTTTGTAGCCTCGGCAGAAACATAATCAAAATGTGGAGTTGAGCCACGAATAACAGCACCTACACAACAGACAGCATCATATTTTTCTAAATTCAACACTCTATTTAAAGCTAAAGGAAGTTCAAAAGCTCCTGGAACTAGAATCAAATCAAGGTTTTTACCTTTTCCACCATTTCTTAAAAAGCAATCTTCTGCACCCTCAACTAATCTATCTGTAATAATATGATTAAATCGAGCGGAAATAATTGCGACCTTTTTTCCATCTAAAACTTGGAAGCCACCTTCAATTTTTTTCATAATCTTCTCCATTTTTCTAAAATTATATGATAATTAAAATAGGAGTTTGTGAAATTGCTATTTCTTGATTTAAGAGCTCTTCGCCAAAAATATTTATAACTCGTTTTTGTGGAAATTTCATCAAAACCTCATCGGCGATTGTCCAGTAAATATAACAATTTGAGAATTCAATAAAATGTAGATTTGATTGAAATTTATGAGAGATATATTTTTGATTCTCCAAAGTTTCTAATAATATTTTGAGGGATTGAAAAGCGGGATATTTTTTGAGAGATTTTCCCCGATTATCAATTAATCCGTAACCCGCAGAGATAAGCTGATGCCAAAATACTTTTTCAACCTTTTGGGTTGCGATTGAGATTAGAAAATATCGCACCATAAAATTTGAGTATTCGGTAAGAGATACCGTTTCAAATTGGCTTGTCGGGGTATATGGTTCAGTATCTGAAATTGGGTAATTAGTTTCAGTGATATAAATTGAGTTTGAAGTTTTCGATGAGGTTTCTACTATCTGAAATAATAACTTAATTTTATTTTCAAGATTAAAAAATATAGATTGAGTGTTTTCAGGCTGACCTCGTCTATCGACATATAAAAGTGATGAGACAGAATCAAAATATATTTTTTTGAAATTAAATAGAGTATGAATTGTGTTGTAGAATTCAAAATCAATGACTGAACTTCCAATTAGTTTTATATTTGGAAAATATTGATTTCTGACTTGAAAAGCGATTTGATAAAATTTGAGATATTCTGAAATTGAAAAAAAACCCCATTTACTTCTATTAATTGCATTTCCAATTTGAAACTCAACAATTCCTATTTCAGAGAACTTCTCAAAAATCAGATAAATATTTTTCTGAAAAAGCTCTAAATTTTCAATATTTTCACGATTCTGTAAAACTGTTATTAAAATTTTATATTCCTTGAATCCTGATACAAAATCTATATATTTATCTATATTGTCAATTTCAGAAATTGGAAACCTAATATTTATATTTTTTAGTTTTAACTCTTTTAATATTTCTAGTTGCTCTTTTCCCTTGTCTAAATTTATCCCAATTCCGAAAAAATCTGAAAGTTTGATACTTTTTTTTTTCGTGGGAAAAATTAAGCGAATTGCAAAGAGCGGTAATAAAATAATTGATAAAAGAATTGTGGTTAAAATTTGAAAACGATTCTTTTGCTTCATTTTCTTTTTAAATTTTCTATCTTGAATTTGATATGGTTGGTCTGAAAAATAATCCCATTTCAAAAAATTAGCCTTTTATTAAGAATAATATCAAATTTCTGAATGTACTAAATAAAACATTATTTTGATAATATATAAAAAACGATAAGGAAGTACATTGAAAAAAATTTATATAGAAACTTTTGGCTGTGCAATGAATCATAAGGATTCTGAAAATATTTTAGCAGAGTTGAAAGATGAATATTCGCAAATTGAAGATTCATCATCTGCTGACCTCATCATTATAAATACTTGTAGTGTTCGTGAAAGACCAGTGCATAAACTTTTTTCAGAGCTAGGCGGATTGAAAAAACGAGCAAAAGATGGTGTGAAAATTGGGGTAGCAGGTTGCACAGCTTCACATCTTGGCAAAGATATTATAAAACGAGCACCTTATGTAGATTTTGTTTTGGGAGCTAGAAATATCTCAAAAATTAAAGAGGTTGTAAATAAAAAGGGGGCTGTTGAAATTGATATAGGTTTTGACGATTCCCTATACTCTTTTGGAAAAGGAGAAGTTTCAAACTTTCGTAAATTAATTAATATTTCAATCGGGTGTGATAAAAAATGCACTTTCTGTATTGTGCCACACACTCGCGGAACTGAACTTTCAATCCCTTTAAACCTGATTTTAGATGAGGTAAAGAAAGGGGTAGAAAATGGAGCAAAAGAATTTTTACTTTTAGGTCAAAATGTAAATAATTATGGTCGGAGGTTTTCGTCAGAACATCAAAAAATAGATTTTACCAAACTGTTAAGAGAAGTTTCAAAGATTGATGGAGTTGAAAGAATTCGTTTTACATCTCCGCACCCACTTCATATGGACGATGAATTTATTTCAGAGTTTGCAAGTAATCCAAAAATTGCAAAATCAATCCATATTCCTGCTCAAAGCGGTTCAACTAAACTTTTGAAAGAGATGAAGCGAGGTTACACAAAAGAATGGTTCTTAAATAGAATTGAGAAAGTTAGAAATTCTGTAAAAGATGTTTCTATTTCAACAGATATTATTGTTGGCTTTCCAAATGAAACTGATGAAGATTTCGCTGAAACTATGGATATTTTGGAAAAAGCAAGATTTGAACAACTCTTTAGTTTTAAATATTCACCTCGTCCTTTAACAGAAGCTGAAAATTTTGAAAATCAAGTTTCCGATGAGGTCGCATCTGAAAGATTGAAAAAATTGCAAAGCCGACATCTTGAAATTTTAGAAGAAATTGCTGAAACAAGATTGGGTAAAATTTACGATGTCTTTTTTGATGATAAAAGAGACGATTGTTTAATTGGCAGAAACTCCGAGGGCTTAATTATTAAAATTAAAGGTAATTCAGAATTTCTAGGCACAACCCAAAAAGTAATAATTACTGAATCAAATCGAACTTTAGCTAAAGGTCAAATTTTTATTAAAACGGATTAAATAGAGATTGGGCGAATGGGCAAAATGTAGTTATCGGGTTAAGCCCGATAAATAACAATTTGTATATATATTGAGATTTATTTGAAATGCAAACTTAGAATTTCTTTTCGTAAAGCTCTTTCATAATCCAGTTTGAAACCTCATCAATATTTTCTTGAGAAATTTTACCTTTTAAAGATGGCATCTCTCCAAAAATATCATAGACGAAAGGGGAGCAGAAACCACCCATCATATCAGGATACTTAATATAATCCCGAATAAAAGCGGTCATAACTTTATACTCAATATCTTCATCTTCAATTTTTAGTTCAGATTTGATATTTTGGACAACTTCAATCATCGGAGGGGCTTTTAATGTTTTGATATTTTTGAGAACATACTCTTTTGACAGAATTTTTGTATGGCAACTTGCACAATTATTTTGATATATTTCAGCACCGTTTCCAAAAAGAGATAGTGTTAGAAAAGCACTTGTTAAAAATATTTTATTCATTTAGATTTTTCCTTTTGAAAATTATAGCCAAAAGAGAGTTCCATAAACCAATAATAATTTTATTTAATGGATAAAACTTATCTTTAAATCTTATAAAAATACTTACTGAAATAAGGGCAATTATAAAAGCTCCTAAAATATCAAAAGGGTAATGAACTCCTGAATAAATTCGAGTTATCCCACAAAACATTGCTAAAAATGTAGTGATTTTTCCTAGAGTCCGAGTTGATTGAAAAGTAATTAACATTATGGAAATAGCAAATAAAAATGTGGTGTGGTCAGATGGAAATGAGTTATCAGCTTTATGCTCTAAAAGAGTAATTCCCAAATTATCCATAAATGGTCGCGGGTGAAAATAGAAAAGTCCAATAATTTTATTTATACCGATAGCTAAAATTGTAGAATATCCACTAAATAGGGCTTCATTTTTTTTATCTGAAAACCATAGGTAAAAAAGTAATCCTATAAAAAAATATGGCATAGATTGAGCTATAAAAATCATTACAACATCTACAATCTCATTATAATCTGCAAATGAATTTATGGCTAAAAAAATATCTTGATTTAAACTCAATTAGAATCCAATTCTCAAACCTGCATAAGGAATTTTGCTAAATTCGAGTGTTTCACCTGATTTTTGTAGAGTTGAGGAAATATCTCGATAACCTATAAATATCTGACCTTTTTCAATAACTTCAAAAGATAGCTCATATTTCTGTTCTAAATATGTATCGCCATCGCTGAAAGTTAAAGGTTTTGGAGAATAAAAAACTTGAGCATAAAAAGATATTGGTAATGAATTAATTGGGAGTTCAAATTTCATAGCAAAACCAAAAGGAACTGCCGAAATACTTTTATGATTCATATCCGCAGAAATAAATTTTGTACCGAGAGTAAAAGTAATTGGGCGATAATTTTGCAGACGACTTTTCATTAGAATATTAACGGTTTGCATTGTATTAATTGTTTCAATATTGTGCTCAATATAAAGATAATTATAGCCGATGAAATATTTATTCACTGGAAACTTATCAATAAATTGGGCAAGGTCAAGATTGATATTTGTCTCAAGTTCCTCATTGTTCATATTTACCATAATTGAGTGATATGCGGAAAGTTGTAGGTAAGAAATTAATAAAATAACAAATATTTTTTTAAACAAAATAAACTCCATAATTTTTTAATTATTTTATCGAAATTATTATAAATAAATTTATTTAATATGTACTTGAGATATTGTTACTTTCTTGAGTTCCTTTTCTAATTTTGCTAACTTTAAGAATTAAATTTAAATCGAATCGCTTTTTACTATAATTATAAAAAATAAAAGGATTTGATTTGAGTAATAATTTTTTTAACAATCAAAACAGAGGGCAAACTTCTCGTCCAGCTTTTGGTCAAGAAAATGAATTTGCTACAACTCACCGTTCTGAAACAGATTTAGTAACTTTCATTAAAGATACTTACAAACTTTTTGCAGCAACAATGTTAGCAGGAACGGCTGGAGCTTATGTCGGTGTTGAAATGGCAGGAACAATTCAATCAATGTTTTGGGGCTTTTTTATTCTTGAAATTGCTTTACTTTTTGGCATCAGTTTTGTAAAACATAAAGCACCTCTAAACTTAATTGTTCTATTCGCTTTCGCTTTTGTTTCAGGTTTAACTCTTGGACCAATCTTAGCACGGTTTATCGGAATGGAGGGCGGGTCAGCAATAATTGCTAATGCTTTCTTGATGACAACTGTTATCTTTGGATTCTTTAGTATGTTTGCATTAAAAACAAAAACAGATTTCACATCTTTTGGAAAACCTTTATTTATCGCTTTTCTAGTGGTTTTAGCTTTTTCAGTTGTAAATATATTTTTAGGCAGTCCGCTTATCCACATTTTGATTCAAGGTGCGGTAGTTATGCTTTTCAGTTTCTTTATAATTTTTGACACTCAAAATATTATTCAAGGAAACTATGAAACTCCTATTGACGGAGCTGTCGCTCTTTATTTAGACTTTTTCAATCTTTTTGTTGCTCTTCTCCAAATTATGGGGATAATTAGTAGCGACGATTAATTTTGTCTGAATCTTTATTTCGGGTAGTTGATGCAAATGTCAATCGCCTAAAAGAGGGGATTCGGGTTGTCGAAGATATTTTTAGATTCGTGTTTGATAATCGAGAGATTGCAACTGAACTTAAAACTCTTCGGCACTCCGCCACCCTTTCAAATCACTCCACTTTCCTAGCTTTTCGTAATATTCAAAAAGATGTTTTAAAAAAAACTTTGAAAACTGAAAATAGTCGTGAAAATATTTCTGACCTGATTTTTGCAAATATTAAACGAGCAGAAGAATCTGCACGAGTTTTGGAAGAGGTTTTTAAATTAATTAATATTGAAGACTCTGAAAAATTTAAATCCATTCGTTATAATCTTTATAATATTGAACTTAAAATTACTGAATTAATAATAAATTAATCTAGAAGTTCTTGAATTCTTTTCTCTTTCTCAAGTTGAATTCGTTCAACTCTTTTATGAGAAATAAAAGGATTTAAAACTAGGATTTCTTCAGGTTTTCGAGTATCCAATTCAAGATAGAAATAGCCGATGAGGTTTTTGACTTCTGATTTAATATAGATATTCCATCTACCAAGTTTTGGAATTTCAAATTTGATATTTGGATTTTTGACATTTGTATCAAATTCAGTAGAGGTCGGACGAGTAATAATAATATCAAAATCAGAATCTATCATTTTGCCATTTTCTAGAATTGAGATATTTCCAAAAATCTCTTTTTCGTTAAATTTGAGTTTTGAAATATCTAAATCATATTTTTTTTCAAACTCAATTTGACTATCTAAAATCTGATTTATGTTTTTATCTGCAATATGATAGTTTGCTAAAAATAAATTTGATTCTTGAACAGGATTATTGACCGCTTTTTTAATAGTTAAAACAGCAGCAACGATTGCAAACACTAGCATTAAAATAATAGTTAGAGGCCAAAAGTTAAATTTACTCACTTTGAGTTTCCTTTTTGAAATATTTTCTATAAACAATGTAACCTAAAGCAAAAATTATAATTCCGTAGAAAATTGCCCGAATTGTATTTAAAACATATTTATTTGCATTTCCTACCGCATTATCCAATTTAATATTTAAGCTGTTTGCGATTTGTTCTGTAATATCCGCATACCCATTAAAGAGTGCCACACTATATTTATGTCGCGGGTCTTGTTTAATTTTTTCGCCTAAAATTGGTAGGATTGTTCCACTCCACGGAAGAGGGCTTAAAATTTGCTCTTTATCAAAAAGTGCTAATATTTCTTGGCTTGCAACAATATCAACTTTTTTCTCAAATTCTGTAAAAGTTAAAAGCACCGATTTTTTAGGTAATTTTGCAAGTTCCTCTTTTCCAATTTCAGAAAGTGAAACTTCGTTTGTAGTTTTCAAAATCAAAATATATGCGGAAATTCCACTTTTTTCAAAAAGCTCTTTTCCAATAGTTTCAACTTGATTATGGAATTCCTGATGTATTCCCAATTCATCTTTTAAAATAAAATTAGCTGATAAATTGGATTGAAATATAAGAAATAGAAATATTGTAAATATTCTCATAATATTCTCCTTTTTTAATTTAATATTTGGGACTGACTAAACATAAAGATTATCGGGTCAAGCCCGACAATGATAATTTATTGATTTACTTTATATTTCGTTTTGCAATTTCTTCAATAAAAGTGGTTGCATAACTTCCTTTTGGTAAAAAGAAATTGAGTTCAAACCAAAAATCAGATTCTCGATATTTACCCTCAATATTATCAGGAAAAATCCAAGCATATCTTCGTTCGCCATCAACTATCGTTACATCTTCAAGAATTTTTTCCTCATAAAGTAGAGAATCATCGGAAACTCGTTTAGCTCGTTTTCCAACTAAAATACCAGATGGAACAGAATCCCGCTTAGAAAATCTTTCAACTCCCTCGCTAAATTCTTCTTTGATAAGTCCAAAACCTTTACCAAATGGATAATGTAAAAGAATATCACCCAATAATAATTTAAAAGGGTGAGGTTGATTTTGAAGAAGTTCAGGGTTTTCAAACTCTAAATCTAAATCTTTAAAAACAGCAGGAAGCTCTTCGATAGAAAATTCAGAAACTAAACGACTAAGTTTAATTCGTTCAGAAAGCCAATTATTAAAAAGGTGACTTTGGTAAGAGTTGATAAAAAGTCGTTTTTTCGTTTTATCTCTCATTTTACTTTTGCCATCGATAATCTCTTTACCAACTTTGTAATTATCTCCGTTCATTCCAAATCGTTGAAAACCAAAAAAGTTTGGAATTCCAAACTCTGTAATTTTTTCTAAGACTCCAGAAATCATTGAGGCAGAAGTAGGATTCACTTTTTTCAGTCGAACAAAAAACTTATTTCCTTTTAAATGTCCAAGTTTGATTTTATTTGAATGATAATGTTTTTCAAGAATTGAAATTGATTTTTCATCAAAATTATCAAATTTATCTTCATACTTTTTTGGAAGCGAAATATATTGCATCGTCATCGCATTTTTATCTTTTAATCCAGCATAACCGACATCTCGTCTTTCAATTCCAGCAATATTTGCAATGATACTTATCATTTCCCAAGTTGTAATATTTCGTTTTCTTATTTTTAAAATAAGGTGTTCGCCAACTCCACTCCATTCGTAAAGTGGGATTTCATCAACGACAAAATCTTTGCTATTCTGGGCAAACTGAAAATCGATTGATGAGTGATTTAAAAAGTATTCTCTTTTTGAGTTCATAAAATTATCCAATTTTTAGTGAAATTATATCTCTTTTATCTTGAACTGACTAAATAGCGATTATCGGGTCAAGCCCGATAATGACAAGTAGCCTAAAAACTCTATTTGCTCTCTTTTAATCTACCTTTTAACCAAGCCACAGTTAAATGAGATGGTTTATCTTGAGTAGAAACCTCATCGTTTTTGATAATTTCAACCTCTTTATTTGTATTGACAGATGTTGATAATTCAATTTTCTCGTCGTGAATTGCTTCCTCAACTTGATTTTTGATTTTTTCAGAATCTCGTAATCTAGTTCGTCGAGTAATTAATTTTTCGATAGCGACTTTTTTCAAATCGATATTAAGTGCGATTTTCCACTTTTCCTTTATACCGATTATTTCGCGGTTTAAAGCTCCTAGCTCTTTATCAAGTCTCATTTTAGTTTTCTACAAACTCTTTAATTCTCTGAATTCCATTTTTAATAGTTTCCAAATCTGTTGCAAAACTTAATCTGATATAACCCTCTGAACCGAAAGCTACACCTGGAACAACGGCAACACCTTTTTCAGCAAGTAAATCTTTTGCAAAAGTCAAAGAATCATTTGAAATTTCAGAAATATTTGCAAAAAGGTAGAAAGCTCCATCAGGTTTCAGAACAGAAATGCCCTTAACTTTATTTAAAGATTCAACCGCATAATTTCGTCGTTCTTTAAAAGCTACAACCATTTTTGCAATTTCAGAATCGATTGCGGGAGATAAACCGACAACAGAAGCTTTTTGAGTAATTGAGTTAATGTTTGAAGTGCTTTGACTTTGAAGTTTTTTCATAGCGGAGATGAGGTCAGAGTTTGGAGTTGCTAAATAGCCGAATCTCCAGCCTGTCATCGCTACCGATTTTGACAATCCATTAATTGTAATTGTGCGATTGAACATATCATCGCTAATTGATGCGACAGAACAAAATTCAGATTCATAAACCAGTTTTTCATACATTTCATCAGAAGCTACAAAAATTTTCGTCCCTTTTAAAACTTCAGCTAAAGCTTCTAATTCAGATTTTGAATATATTGAACCTGTCGGATTTGAGGGAGTTGTCAAAATTAGCATTTTAGTTTTTTCAGAAATAGCATTTTTTAACTGCTCGGGAGTAATTTTAAAAGATGTTTTATCTGAAGTTTCAATTTCAATCACTTTTCCGCCTGAATATTTTACAAGTTCAGGATATGTCACCCAATAAGGTGCGGGGATAATAACCTCATCGCCATCATTAATTACAGCTTGAAAAAGATTGAAAAGTGAGTGCTTTGCTCCGTTGCTTACAATAATATCTTTTCGCTGATAATCTAAATTATTATCTCGTTTAAGTTTATTTATAATAGCATCTTTAACTTCGGGAATTCCATCAACCGCAGTATATTTTGTAAAGCCCTCGTTTATAGCTTTGATTGCTTCATCTTTAATAATTTGTGGAGTATCAAAATCAGGTTCTCCCGCTGAAAATGATAAAATATCTTTGCCCTCCGCTTTTAACTCTTTTGCTAAAGCTGTGATTGACATTGTAATAGACTCTGAAAGTATGTTACCTCTTTTTGATGCGACCATTTTATTTAAGCCCCTTTTGTTCTAAAATTAATTACATAATTGTATCAACTTTTTTGGAACTGATTAAATTAGTTCTTTTAGTAATTCTTTAAAAATTGACTTGTAAGTATTTTTACTATAAAATACAGATGAATATAAAAATTTTAAAGGAAAATATTAAATGAGTAAAAATGTTTTAAACAAAACTCTTTTAAGTATGGCAGCCGCTAGTCTTCTGACTACAAGTGTAATGGCAGAAGTTACGGCTACATTTGCGAAAATCAGTGATGAATTCACTAAAGATGCGGGTCGTCTAGATTTATTACAAATCACACTAAAAGCAAATACAGTTTCTAAACTTAATAACATTACTTTAGAAATTAAAGATACTGACGGTACAGCTAACTCTGAATTAAATGCTTCTTTAATTTCTAATGTTTCTGTATATCAAAGAGGTTTAGATATTACAGATAAGATTGGTGGAATGAGTGTTTCTGATGTAAATAGCTCAGGTATTACTGTAAGTATTGATTTATCAGACAGACTATTCAAAACAGGTGATAATGGAAATCCTAATGTTTTCTATATCTCTGCTGATTATGGTGATTTATCATCTGATAAAATTAATAACGATGCTAATCTTACTGTTGAAGTTAAATCAATCAATGTTACTGAAGAATATTATAGTGATGTAACGAACAAAACTATTAATACGAATGCTACTCCAGTTGATGTAAATATTGATGATGAAGAGTATAAGAAAGCTGAAAAAGTAGTTGATAAGAAAGCTCCAGTAGTTGTAGAAGATATTACAGGTGATTTAAATACAAGTGATAAAAAAGCTGAAATATATAGTACTGATAATACAAACTATAAGTTTGAAACAAACATAGTAGAATATAAATTCTCTGAAGAATTAAATTCTGCTCTTATTACCACAAAAAAAGTAAATGATTTTTTTAAAGTTTCAGATAGCTTAGATAAGTCAATAGCTATTGATAAAAAGTCTTATAAAGATGGAACAACCAATAGCACTTTAACTTTAACTCTGAATAAAGCAGACTTGAACTCTTCAACAGGAGATATTAAGATTGTTTATACAGGAGATTTCTTGAAAGATGATTTTGGAAATCTAGTTGCTTTAACTAATGATAAAAACTTATCTGCAACTCTTTTTTCTGATAAATCTGTACCTGTACTTGCTTCATTGTCTTTAGGTTTTGATGATAAATCAAAAGGAACTTTAACATTCTCTGAAGTTGTAGTTAATAAACTTGACTGGAACAAAATTCTATTTGTAGATAAAGATGATGCTAATGTTGGTGTTAAAGCAGTTTCTAATGTTAGAAATGTAGCTGATAGTAGAAAAGGTTATAATAATTCTTTAAGAACTGTTATTGACTTTGAACTTAACTCAACTATCAGTAAAACAGATTTTTATCTTAAATATACTGGTGACAAAAATATCAGTAGTGTAACAGGAGAAGCTCTTCCTACAAACCAAATGAAAAAATATTCTGTTGCAATAATCGAAAAATCTCTTGCTAAAAATGGAGCTTGGACTTTAATTGCTTTAGATTCTAAAACAAGAACTACATCAAAAAGAGCTTTAGAAAGTGGTGCTATCCAAACTATCTGGGGTTATGAAAATCAGAAGTGGAATAAATTCCCTGAGAATTTAAAAGCTGGTCTTGGTTATTGGATTAAAGGTTCAAAAAAAGCTGCTGATTTCACAAATATTGAAGTTGCTGAAAATGATTCATTAACTGTTGATGTGAATACATCTAAATTTATCTCTGAAGCTAAACCAAATACTTGGGTGCTTCTTGGAACTCCTGCAAAATTAGAGTGGAGTTCTGCTTACTCTCAAGTTGGTGCAAACTGTTATGGTGTTTCTATTTATGAATATAATGGAACAAGAGCAAGTGGTTCTCAATGGAATGGTGGCGAATATATTCCTGCTAACTCAGGTATCTGGGTAAAACAAGATTGTAGCGAAGAAGAGTAGAACTCTTTTTTAGCTTTTTTTATTAAGGAGGGGAGACGAGAAAACCCTCCAAACTCCTCCTTTCTGAACCCTATTATTTGGGTTCTCTACACATAATTTAAATTTTTCAAAAAAGGATATTTTTAAATGAAAAAGATATATTTACTAATTCCAGTATTTGCTTTATCTCTTTTTATAGTTGGTTGTTCAAGTGGAAGTTCAGACGATACCTCATCATCAACAACAACTACAAAAAAAACCACTCCAACTGAGGATAACAATAATAGTTGTAATACAGGTTTTTCTTTTGATGCAAATGGAAAGTGTGTTTTAGATAACAATATAACCAACCCTTGTACAGATAATCAAATTATCGTTGATGGTAAATGCCAAGATAAAGAAATTGAAGTACCAACTTGTCAAGATAACCAAGTTTTAAATGCAGATACAAATCAATGTAAAACTGTTTCAACTGTGCCAACTTGTGACATTGGTCAAAAATTAGATGAAAACAATGAGACTTGTATTTCAGATGAATCTAGAATATTATCAGGAACTGTTTTTGATGGTCTTGTTTCAGGTGCAAAGATTTCAGCTTGTAAAATTGTTGATGGTCAAAAAAGTGAAACTGATGATTCAGAAGTTAAATGTTCTGAAAAAACAGATAAGACAGGTTCTTTCAAATGTGCTGTTTATCTAGCTAAATATGATGCTATTGTTTTTAAAGCTGTTGGCGGAATAGATTTAGGTTCTGATAATATTGTAAGTTCTGACGACAAAGAAAACAAATTAGTTTTAAAAACTATTGTAGAAGAATCAAACGAATCAACAAATATTTTTTCAACTCCTGCCACATCTTTAGTAGTTCAACAAATTGCTGATAAAGGTTGGGAAACTATCAATATTGCAACTGCAACTATTGAGGTAGCTAAAAACCTAGGTCTTGACGAAATTAATATTTTAAAAGATAGTAATGAATCTCGAAAAGGTGCAACAATTATTGCAAATATTTTAGACACTCTTCCTGCTGATATTAATATGAGTAAATTATCAAAAGAGGTTTTAGTTGAAAATGGTAAAGTGAAAACTGATATTATTTCTATTTATAACCCTAAAATTAAAAGTGAAGAAAGTACAATCTTAACTGCTCAAATTGATAAAATCGTTGAATCAACTGATACTGCTGAAAAACAAGCTATTGAAAAAACTTTAGATTTAATTGTAGTTAGAGCTGAATCAGATAAAAACTTAACGGTTACAACTGATATTGCAGATAACTTTATTTTAGTTTTAAAAGATAATCAATCAACTTCGACTGATACTTTAGATATTATCGCTGATATTACCGACAAAGGTTTAACTGAAAATCTACTTGATGTTGCTAAAAATATTGAAAAAGTTTTAACAGAATCAACAGATAAAAATATTGCTAAAACTGTAATTAGTGAAGCTATTGAAAATGGTGACTCTTTAACTGATTTTGAAGCTTTAACTGAAAAAATATCTACTGAAACTTTAAAAAATAGTTGTGAAGCAAATCAAACATTTAATTCAACTGATAAAGTTTGTGAAGATATTATTGTAAAAGAAGCTGTTCAAGTTATAAAAGATTTTGTAGATTCTCCAGAAGATGTACCAGCTCTTCCAAATGATTCAGCAAGAACTATTCAGGAATCTCCATTCCCTACAATGCCAAAAGATAATGGTTATGCAAATCGAGAAGATGATAATCTAACTGAATTAGCCAATCCATCTGATAATAATTATTCTAAACTTGCTGATATTATGAAAGGTGTAGAGAATAACCAAACAACTCCATATTTGAACAAATAATCTTTTCTAGAGAACTTTTTTCAAAATTATTTTATCTTCGGGCTTGACCCGAAGAGCTACACATTTTTTCTACTTTGACAAAACTTATTAAATATTCCAAAGTTCTTTCGCTTCATCTTCTTCAATTTTACAACGAGGGCATAAATTGTAGTTATCTTTTTTTGTATAAAAAGAATCACATTCGTAACATTTGCCAATATCAAATTCTATCAATGTTTCAGAATCTCGGTTTAGAAATTTTTGAATAGAGAAATCTTCTCGAATTTGAATCGATGAGGTTTCGCAGACATCGTGGCAAAGATGACATTTCACACATAAACTAGAATTGAAATTAATTATAGAATTTTTGTAGTCGCTTGATAAAGCGGTTGTTGGGCAAACTCGATAGCAGATTTGACAATTTGTACAACTTTTATCAACCACTTTTTGAGATAAAAAAGTTAAATCATCGGAATGTAGAATATGAGAATTCTCTTTTTCCACTCTTTGAATTGACATCAAAAATAGTTTTCGGCGATTTGAAATATCTTTATTCTTAGCTTTTGCAATTTCACCGCTATCAAAACTTCTCATATCTCTTTTAAAAATAGAGGCATCAAAAATAGCCCGTTTTTGAAAATCCATTTTCTCAAAACTCTGATTATCAGAAATATTCTGTAAGATAATTTGATTTTCAATATTCAAAGTTTTCAGAAAAAAATTAGCCTCTTGAATTTGTGAATCAATTTGATTTCCAACTTTTGCAAAAATATCACAACTTGAACAATGTCCAAAATTTGCAAAAATATCATATTTTTTCAAAATTACAAGAGAAACTAAATCTTCAATTGAAAGAGAAGCGAGGCAGGGAATATTTTTTTTGCAATCCAAAATCACCTCATCGGAATTATTATTTTCTAAAGTTTTAAATATAAAATCGAGAGGTGAGAATTTTGGAATTATTAAAGCTTCAGTCGGGCAGGTTGAGATACAAGCTCCGCACTCAATACAATCTATTTGCGAAAGGGCGGGAATTGAATTACCCTCCACTTTCTGAATTGCATCAGTTGGACAAGCTGAAATACATTTTTCGCAACTTCCAAATTTGCTAAGAGAATTAACACATTTGTAAATTGCTAAATCGACTCTATTTGCCATTTGAGTTTATTAAAAATTCCATATCTTCTAAAAGAAAAGCTAAAGTTGTTTCTGCTAAATCGTGATAGAATGGAGTTCGAGCCTCATATTTCACATTTATCAAATAAAGAGCTACCCAATTTATAATATGTTTTTCCATAAATTCAGCTTGAACTTTAAGTAAATTATCAGAACTACTTTTATCTTCACTTTTCAAAGCTTCCATTTGTGCAGAAACTAATTTATACATAAACTCAAGTTCAATTCCGATATGGTCAGGCGATACAACTCTTGCAGTTTCAAACTCAACTTTAAAACCATATTCGTGGTAATAATTCGTAACAGGATTTGCTCCGCCCGTTTCTACCATTTGGTCTTCGCGAGTATAAAAAGTTTCATAAGGAATCAAGTGTAAAAGTGAAATATTTGTAAAATCTACATTTAAATGCTTATTTACCAACTCCTTATTTTCTAATGTGTTCCACAAATCCCATTTTTGTAAGTTTGGGAATAGTTTAGCTGTGTCTTCATTTTTTCTTAAAAATACTAAACTTTCCTCATCAACTTCTTGTAAAAGTAGGCGGGATAATAAAGCATACATATTTAATCTTGTTTCTACTGTTTCCATATTCATATCTCCTTGGTAAATATTGCAAATTATATCTAGTTTCTATTTTGAGAATGGTTATAATTAGCCAAAAATTAGGATTTAAATTAATGGTAATTACAAGATTTGCACCAAGCCCCACAGGATATTTACATATTGGCGGTTTGCGAACTGCTTTATTAAATTATCTTTGGGCAAAGAAAAATGGCGGAAAATTTCTTTTAAGAGTTGAGGACACAGATAGAAGTCGGCATAATGAAGATGCTGTAAAAGCTATTTTAAATGCTTTTGAATGGGTTGGTTTGAAAAGCGACGATGCGGTAGTTTATCAATCTGAACGAAATGAAATCTACAAAAAATATATTGACCAACTTTTAGAAGAGAAAAAAGCCTATTTCTGCTATATGACAAAAGATGAATTGACAGAACTTCGCGAAACTCAAATGGTCAAAAAAGAGAGAACTCGATACGATGGACGATATAGAGATTTTGAGGGAACTCCTCCTGCCGATATTCAGCCTGTTATCAGAATCAAAACACCTTTAAAAGGTTCAATTTTTGTAGATGATAAAATCAAGGGAAATATTGAGTTTCAAGTCGCAGATACTTTAGATGATTTTATCATTGCACGAGCTGACGGAACTCCGACATATAATTTTGTAGTAGCGGTTGATGATGCTTTGATGGGAGTTACTGAAGTTATCCGAGGCGATGACCACCTTTCAAATACCCCAAAACAGATTGTAGTTTATAAAGCTTTAGGTTTTGAAATTCCAACTTTCTATCACGTTCCGATGATTCATAATGAAAAAGGCAAGAAACTATCAAAACGAGATGGTGCGACCGATGTTATGGAATATCAAAAAATGGGTTATTTCCCTGAAGTCTTGCTAAATTTCCTAATCCGTTTAGGCTGGAGTAATGGAGACCAAGAAATCTTTTCAATGTCTGAAATGCTTGAACTCTTTAATCCTAAAGATATTAGTAAATCTGCTTCAATTTATAGTGTCGAAAAGTTAAATTGGCTAAATGGTGAATTTATCAAAAATCTTGATTCTTCAAAACTGTTTGAAACTATCAAAATTGGAAACTCTGAAATTATAGATTTGGTAAAAGATAGATGTTCAACTCTTTTAGAGCTAGAAACTCAAGTGAAAAAAATATCTGACAAACCAACAGAATATGATTCAAAATCTATAAAAAAACATTTTAAAGAGTTAAATCAAGATTTATTAAAAGAGTTCTTAGCAAATCTAACCTCATCAGATTGTGAAACATCTTTTAATTCTGTTTTAGAAAAAAATGAAGTTGGAATGGCAAAACTTGCTCAACCGATTAGAATTGCTTTAGTTGGAAATGCTCAAAGTCCATCAGTAATTGATGTTATGAAACTTCTTGGAAAAGATGAGGTTATTGCAAGAGTTCAAAAACTTTTAGAAAGTTAAGCTCAATAATTACAATAGCCCGTCATCTTCGTGCTTGACACGGAGATATTGTAATAAATTATTTTCCTAAGCAGAAATTACCAAACATTTCATCAAGCATTTCACTATATTGGTATGGGCGAGAAATTGCACTGATTCTTTCGATGGCTTCTTGAATATGAAAAGAGAAAAATTCAAGTTCTCCATTTTGTAAAGGTATTTTTGCTTGTTCAATTTCTGAAATAGTTTTTTCAACCTCATCGATTTGTCGAATTGAAGATAAAATAGTGCCTCCGTCCGATGAGGTATTTATTTCTGTAAGAATATTTTGGAGTTGTTCAATCAAAGAATTATCAAAATTCATAGTAGAAATATTTATAGTTTCAAAATTAGATATTTTTTCTACAACTTGATGTAAATCAGATTTATTTAAAATTGGCAAGATTTTTCGAGAACTTTTATATTTTTCAAGAAGTTCAATAATTTTGAAATCATCAGTTTGTAAAGTTTCAGAGCTATCAAAAAGAGCTAAAACTATATCTGATTCCTCAATCGCTTGGATACTTTTTTCAATTCCGATTTTTTCAATCAAGTTTTCAGTTTCGCGGATTCCTGCGGTATCGACAATTTTCACAAGATGAGTTCCAATATTAATATATTCTTCAACCCTGTCTCGAGTCGTTCCTGCAATTTCACTAACGATTGCTCGTTCGTAATTTAACATCGCATTTAATAATGAGCTTTTTCCAACATTTGGACGACCGATAATTGAGATTTTGAAGCCCTCAAAAACACGGTTTCGCCTTTTACTTGAAGATAAAAGTTTTGAAAGATTTTTAGAAATTTCATCAAGCCTTTGTAAAATTGTTCCCTCAATATCTTCGGGTAAATCCTCTTCTGCATAATCTATTGTGACTTCGGAATAAGCTAAAATATTTACCAAATCGCCTCGAATTTTATTTACAAAATGTTTCAATTCACCATTTAGCTGTTTTGAAAGTTGGTAGGTTGCCTCTTCACTTTTTGCCTCGATAATTGAACTGATGGCTTCCGCTTCCGTTAAATCTATTTTACCATTTAAAAAAGCTCGTTTTGAGAATTCTCCAGCTTTTGCAAGTCGTCCGCCAAGTTTCAAAATTGTTTTTATCAATATTTGGGAAATAATGACTCCGCCGTGAGTTTGGAATTCAACAATATTCTCGCCTGTAAAAGAGTGTGGAGCTTTGAAAAAAATCACAATTCCCTTATCTACAATTCTATCTTTTTCATCATACAAATTTAGTAAATTTGCATATCTCGGTTTTAAAAACTCTTTATCTTTTTTGATAATTTTCAATGCAATTTCAACTGCATTTTTTCCACTAATTCTAACTATTGAGATTGAGCCTGTTCCGTGAGGTGTGGCGATTGCTGTAATTGTGCTATCCAAGATTTACCTTTTTATGAGGTGTTAATAATTGATTATATTTATAATTTTTATAATTTTAATTCTGTGGGAGGGTGTATTTTTGTAACTACTTTTTTTGCAATTTTTAAATCGTGAATTTTACCGACTAAAAGGAGATAAGATTCTGCGGTAATTAAATTATTCCGTTTTGGCATTGCGATAAATTTGCCCTCTTTGGTTCTTAAGCCAACAACAGAAACATTTAATAAAGTTTTTAATTTGACTTCGTGAAGTCTTTTGAGAACAACCCAGCTGGATTTTGGTACAAAAACTTCTTCCATATCTAAAGCAGTATCATTTGAATATAAAAAACTTTCAAGCAAATTTTCTAAATCTGGACTGATTGCCATTGTACTAATTCTTTGAGCTGTCAAACTTGTAGGAACGACAACACTATTTGCTCCCAACTTTCTAAGCTTTTCTGCACTCACCGAACTTTTAGAGCTTGATATAATTTGGAAAGGATTATTTTTTCTGTATTCACTTTCAAAAAGTCGAACAGAAACAATCAAAGCGATATTGTCAGCTTCTTTATCTGAAAGAGTGATAACACCTTTTGCCATTCCTAAATTTGCCCGTTTTATTGCAAGTTCTGTATGTGGTTCAGCTTGGAAATAATAGGGAAATTTAAGCTTTTTTGCCTTAGCTTCTAAATCAGGCGATGGGTCAATAACAATAAAAGGGATATGATTTCGCTTTAAATTTTCAGCAATTTCGATAGTGAATTCATTTAGATAATACAAAACAAAATGTCGTTTAATTCTAGCTATGCTGTGAAGCATTCTTCTAACCTTTATAATATTAGTAATTTCTCCGCTTGTTGCAACATTAACAACAGTTCCAACCGCTAAAGTAAAAACTCCAAAACCAAGAATAATAAGTGTAATTGTGAAAATTCGACCGAGGGGAGAAATTGGGGCAATTTCACCAAATCCAACAGTTGTAAAAGTTATACCTGTTTGGTATATTGCATCTAAAATCGAGAAGTCATCTATAATTACATAACCAAGCGAACCAAATAACATGGTAAGCACGGTTATAATTACAGGGAGTCGAAAATGTCTTAACTCATAATATAGAGCTTGGTCAAGAAAAATATCTTCATTATCTTTTCTATCACCATTTCTTTTTTCGATAAATTCTAAAAAATTTTTAGCTAGTTTCACCTAATTATTATTTTTTAGCCATTCTTTTTTAAAGTTCTTAACTCTTTTGCAGAAATTCTAACTCTTTTAGTTGTTCCATCTTCTAAAGTAATTTTAACACTTCTTAAGTTTGGTAAAAATCTTCTTCGAGTTCTATTTTTTGCATGACTTACATTGTTTCCAGCCATTGGACCTTTTCCGCTAATTGCACATCTTCGAGCCATAAATATATCCTACCTTTTTAACGGGATTTTACACGAATTTTACTTTTTATTCAAGTCGATAGTTTTTGAGTTAGTGAGTATGATTGCTAAGATGGGAGTTGATGCCATAAACTTCTCGCATTACTTGACAATTAAAAATTGTGCGGGGTTTATCGCTTTTGAGAATTTCGCGATTAATAGACATCAAAGAATTTATGCTATCTTCAATCACTCCAATATCGTGAGTGATAAAAACGATTGTCAAACCATTTTCTTTATTTAATTTTGTCAGAATTGAGTAGAATTCTCGTTGAGTTTCAATATCAACCCCAGTATTTGGTTCATCTAAAAAAAGAAGTTCAGGTTTAGAAACTAAAGCTCGGGCAATCATAACTCTTTGCTTTTGACCTCCCGAAAGTTCGCCAATCAATCTATCTTTTAAATCTAAAATTGATAAACTGTTCATAACCTCATCAATAATTTCATAATCGGAAGTGTGGTCTTTCCAAAATTTTTTAAAATATTGCATTCTGCCTAATTTGATTGTTTCAAAAACGGTAATTGGAAATTTGGAATCAATTTCGATAACTCTTTGAGGAACAAAACCGATTTTATTCCACTCTTTAAATTTACCAATTTCTTGATTAAAAAGTGAAATTCTACCGCTATAATTTTTTGTGATTCCTAATATGGTATTTACTAAGGTTGATTTGCCTCCGCCGTTTGGACCAACAATTGCTAGGTAATCGCCACGGTTTATGGAAAATGAGATATTTTTTAAAATCTCAATTCCATTAATTTTATAATTTAAGTTTTCAACTTGAACTATTGGCAATTCATCGCTTTTTGAAGTTTTTCAAGATTTTGATACATCAAATTTATATAGCCAGTTTGAATTTCACTTTGTGGAATATTTCCAAATGGAGAAAGTGAATCAATTTTCACACC
>Ga0256826_1000178_pt1 | contig 34918 bp, 34 predicted proteins | sample CV79metaG_FD_185975 | JGI IMG/M metagenome (GOLD analysis project Ga0256826, IMG submission 185975) | Hydrothermal vent microbial communities from East Pacific Rise, Pacific Ocean - CV79 | ecosystem: Environmental > Aquatic > Marine > Hydrothermal vents | place: Pacific Ocean: East Pacific Rise...
TGCTATAATTCGCGTCCAAAAATTTTAAAAGAAAGTGGGTGATGTGATATGCCAGGAATTATTCTTCGTTCAGACGATAATTTTGACGCGTCGTACCGTCGTTTCAAAAAGCAAACTGACCGTAACCTAATCGTTACTGAAGCGCGCGCTCGCCGTTTCCACGAAACGGATACTGAAAAACGTAAAAAAGACAAAATTAGCGCTCGTAAGAAAATGCTTAAACGTCTATTTATGATGAGACGTTACGAATCACGCCTCTAAAAAGGCTCTAGCTTCGATGCGCTTTGCGTAAAAATCCTCTTTCGGCGTACTTATGTACGCGGTCAGTCGGATGTTTTGCACAATTCGCACCGGATCTAGAACTTTTTGTCTATAACTTATTTAGTACCTGACTCTTTTTATTTATAGTGGTTTTCGTAAGAAGATTTTATCTGCTCAACCCCTCCTAATCTACTTTTAACATGCTTGGAATTATAATAAAGTATGAACATACTATTTATAGATAAACAAGATTTTCAAACAAAAATGCGTGCCTCTTTGATTGCTGATATGCCACAACATACGGTTCAAGTAATTGATAACTTAGATGACTTAAAGTTAGAGTTTAAAAAAGGGAAATACCATATCGTAATTATTGATTTTGATAACGTTGATGAGGGTAATTGTATTGGGGTGCGTTGTCTGGACTACATTGACTCTGTTGATGTACATCAGCGTGTTATTACACTAAGTGCTAGTAGTAACTATAGTGATCCTCATGGTTGTGAACATTGTGTCAATAATTATCGACGTAAACGTTTGAATAAGCCTACACCTTTGCATAATTTAGTGCGTTTAATAGACGGATATGATACTTACTCCTGCGACCACTACCACGTTTAAAAAGTACAGCTTTGGTGCATTAGGTACTTCAGTGCGGTATCGACGTACCGGTGTACGCCTTCAACCCCACTTCAGCACCTACTACACCAAATCTGTACTTTTTTTCAAAAAGCTTATTTTGTAAATGGTGAAACTAGGTACTTCAGTGCGGCATCGACGTACCGGTGTACGCCTTCAACCTTACTTCAGCACCTACTACACCAAATCTGTACTTTTTTTCAAAAAGCTTATTTTGTAAATGGTGAAACTAGGTACTTCAGTGCGGTATCGACGTACCGGTGTACGCCTTCAACCTTACTTCAGCACCTACTACACCAAATCTGTACTTTTTTCAAAAGCTTAGATTCAGCACATCTTGCACTGAAGCTCACCTCTCAACGCACACTAGTGCGCCTTCGGGTTCACTTCAGTACAATCTGCACTAAATCTAAGCTTTTGATTAGAATGTTTTTGTTTATATTAAATCTTCTCCTACTCATTCACCATTTTCTATACCCTATTCCCTTTTTCTTCTCAAAATCACGGTAGTGATTTTTTATCGGATAAATCGATTGATAAATACGACTCCTTGACCTGATTTTTATTCACCATTTCCTCTTCTTGCTTTCCTCTTCACTATTCCCTCCCTCTCCATTTCCCTCTTTGCTCTTTCTTTGCTATAATTGCGCATTAAAATAAGGACTATTTATGCAATTTAGCGCTCCATTAAAAAGCAATTCAAAACGTGTTTTACTACTTGGTTCAGGTGAACTTGGAAAAGAGGTTGCTATTGAAGCGCAGCGTCTTGGGTTAGAGGTTATTGCGGTAGATCGTTATGAAAATGCACCAGCACATCATGTAGCACATCGTGCTTATGTAGTGAACATGCAAAACAAAGAGGCAATTTTAGAAATTATTCGTCATGAAAAACCTGACTATATTCTTCCTGAGATTGAGGCTATTAGTATAGAAGCACTTTTTGAGGCTGAAAAAGAGGGCTTCAATGTAATTCCTAATGCGGATGCAGTTTCTAAAACAATGAACCGTAAAAACATTCGTACCTTTGCAGCAGAAGAACTGGGCTTAAAAACAGGTCCTTACAAGTTTGTAACAACACTTGATGGGATGCGTGAAGCGGGTGAAGCACTTGGTTATCCTTGTGTTGTAAAGCCTGTTATGAGCTCTTCAGGTCATGGTCAGTCGGTGATGCGTTCGTCAGATGACTTGGAAAATTCATGGGAGATGGCAAAAGAGGCTCGTGGTGATGCAAGTGAACTTATTGTTGAAGCTTTTGTGGATTTTGACTATGAAATTACCATGCTAACTGCACGTAATGGTAAAGAGACGGTGTTTTGTGAACCAATAGGACACGAACAGCGTGATGGTGACTATGTTTTTTCATGGCAACCTGCTCAGATGACACCACTTGCGAAACAGCGTTCTGAGGAGATGGCAAAAACGATTACTGATGGTCTTGGTGGTCGTGGTCTTTTTGGTGTTGAGCTTTTTATTAAGGGTGATGAGGTCTATTTTTCAGAAGTCAGCCCCCGTCCACATGATACGGGCATGGTAACGCTAATTACGCAGTCTCAAAGTGAATTTGCCCTGCATTTACGTGCGGTTATGGGGCTTCCTCTTGGGTTCACCTTTTATGGTGATGGTGCTTCTGCTGCTTTTAAATCAGAAGCAGAAACCGTAACACCAATGATAGAAGTTGATGAGACACTTTTTGATGATAACTCTTTTGTACGGATTTTTTCAAAACCTGAAGCACACAAAGGGCGTCGTTTAGCGGTCGCACTTGTGTTTGATAAAGTCGAAGCAGCCCTTGAAAAAGCGCGTAAAATTATTGGTGGGATTAAAGACGTATGAAAATAGTATTACTTGATGCACAGACGTTTGGCGATAGTGATTTAAGTGGTTTTGACGCGCTTGGTGATGTGAGCGTTTACGCAACAACTTCAGCAGATGAAACCCTAGAACGTGTTAAAGACGCTGATGTTATTGTGACTAACAAGGTTGTTATAGATGATAAGGTGATGATGGGAAGTGCCCATTTGAAGCTTATTTGTGTAGCGGCAACGGGTATGAATAACATTGATTTAGAAGCCGCTTCACGACGTAATATTTCGGTTAAAAATGTAGCGGGTTACTCTACAGACTCAGTGATTCAGCACACCTTTTCAATGCTTTTTTATCTTATGGGACAGTCACGTTATTATGACGAGTATGTGAAGTCTGGCGAATACACTAAAAGTCCGGTCTTTACTAATATTGAACGTCCTTTTTCAGAGATTAAGGGTAAGAAGTGGGGGATTATAGGGCTTGGTTCGATTGGTAAAGGTGTTGCCAATATTGCAAAAGCCTTTGGTGCAGAGGTGCGTTACTACTCTACTTCGGGTAAAAATAATAGCAGTGAATTTGAAAAAGTTAGTTTTACAGAGCTCTTAGAAGGGAGTGATATTATTAGTATTCATGCGCCTCTTAACAGCATGACCGATGGTCTTTTACATCAGTCAGAACTGTTGCAGTTAAAAGATGGTGCATTTTTACTTAACCTTGGACGTGGTGGTATCATCAATGAAGATGCTTTAGCTCCTTGTATGGAAGCTAAAGAGTTATACATTGGTTTGGATGTGTTAGCACAAGAACCGATGCGAGAAGGGCACCCTCTTTTAAACATCGCAAATCCTGAACGTCTCTACATCACCCCTCATATCGCTTGGGCATCTGCTGAGGCACGTACAACACTTATCGCTTCAGTAATAGAGAACATTAAAAGCCTCTAGTTTTAATATGGCAGAATTTGCACTTTTTGTTTCTGCTTTTTTAGCAGCAACGTTACTTCCTTTTAGTTCTGAAGTTGCTTTTGTTGCAGCACTTTCTTCAGATATGAACCCTCTTATTGCCCTCATCGTTGCTTCAACCGGTAATGTTTTAGCCATCATTGTTAATTATATTATTGGGTTCTGGTTACGTGAAAAGACAGAGGCTAAGTTGATGACAAATAAAACCGGAAGAAAAGCACTTGTTTTAGGTAAGAAATATGGTTATTGGGGTCTTTTTCTATCATGGTTGCCTATTATAGGAGATCCATTAACTTTTGTTGCCGGGTTATTACGAATTAATTTTTTCTGGTTTGTGATTATTGCAGGAGGGTTACGAGTTGGTCGTTATCTATTAATTGGACTGTTCTTTTAGAGTTTTTTGCTTATTTTGCTAAGATATAGGCTCCATAGCTAAGGGCAAACATTACTGATCCAAATCCGATTAACATTGCTACAGTTACTAATGTCATGGAATATCCTTTAAAGATTTAATTTTTTTATGCATGCTATTTGCAATAAAAACGAATATTAGTGCTAACAAGAGTAGGGCTACGCTTCCAGTTAGTATTAAAAAAATAGAACTATCATCAATATAAAGTTTAGAGATACCCGCACCAATAGTAATAATAAATGCAACGATAAAACCTAAATATGTTTTTAGCGCGCCTATCTCTTCTTTAAGTTCATCTATTCTTGCCATGACATATTATAACATATTGTTTAGCTTCCAAAAAGACGGGCAAAAAAGCCTCTGCCTTGTGCTTTTTGAATCATACGGATATACCTATCAACGGACGCTGCTCCGAGTTCATAATCTTTTACCATCTTATCTTTTGCGCCAATAGCAACACAAAATGGAACCGAACTTATCTGATATTTTTTAGCTAGTTTTGGGTTTTGTGTCACATCTACCTTGGTGACAAGTGCTTCCTCTTTAAAGTAGTTGGCGACATGAGGAAGTTGGGTGAGAAGCTCTTGACAAGGTCCACACATAGGGGAATAGAAGTCTATAAAAATAGCACGCTTCTCTGCTTCAACAATCTCGGTGTAGTTCTCATCAGTCAGTTCAAAAATCATTATTGGTCCTAAAAATATTTAATTATCTCTATAAAAACAAAAACTATACCTAAAAAGAGTAAGGAAGAGATAAAAACAAGGCTGGCAAGTTCGTTGGGTTTGCACTCGTAAAGTGAGGCAAAGTTAAGGTTGGCAACAGCGAGAGGCACCATAAGTTCAAGAAGTAAAATACCTTTGATAAATGGGGAAATGTCGATAAAAAGTAAGACAATAAAGGCTAGTACAGGAATAAGAATAAACTTAATACTACTCACCCAGACAAGAAGAAGTCGGTTAAGCTCTTTTATCTTTGCGTCGTAGAGATAGATACCAAAGAGTAATAGCTGAATTACAATTGCTGCGTAAGCACCCATCTGTAATGTTTTTTCAATGTTTCCCTCTGGTATATAGCCCATAAGATTAAGTCCAATAGCCCCAAGGGCTGCCCATAAGATAGGAATTTTAACAATGTTTAGTAGTGACTTTTTGATACTAAAGTTTCCACGCGAATAGACATAAACACCTACAGTATAGACAAAAAAGACATTTACTAAGTTGATGAGTGTTGTATAGGGAATACTCTCTTCTCCAAAGATAGCAATACCCAAAGGGATACCAAGGTTACCCGTGTTTCCAATAAATGCGGCAATTGTCGCAATAGAACGCTCTTTTGGGTCTTTAAAAAGTGCACGTGCAAGGGGTAACATAATGATAAAAAGCCCCAAAATAATAACAAGATAAATAAGAGGTGTTATCAATATATCACTATTTAAAGGTTGTTTTAGAAGTCCCCAAAGTGTCAAAAATATTTGTAAAAAATAGACAGAAAGAAGGGTTAATGTTTTGTTATCTATTTTCTCTTTAAAGACACTTTTTGCAAGGTATCCGATACCAATAAAAAGATAGATGCTAAGAATGGACAAAAGTAATGAATGCATAGCGATAGTGTAGCTAATTTATTAATTTGGATGCAATATTTAAAGAATAAGAAATGTGATAAACATATTTAAATATATTTTAATACTATTCAAGTAAGATAGAGTTATGTATAAATATTTATCTATTTTAGTAACCACTTTAGCATTGGCACATCCCATCACACCAATACCGCTTGAAGCTGATTATAATAAAGAGAAAGCACATCTTGGAAAGAAGCTGTTTTTTGATACAGGCCTCTCTAATGATAATACAATATCTTGTGCCTCTTGTCACCTTTTACCTGGTAATGGCGCTAATAGTACGGCCTATTCTTATGGTGTAAATGGTTCAGAAGGAGATATTAATTCGCCGACAGTTTTAAACAGTGTCTATAATTTTGTGCAGTTTTGGGATGGACGAGCAAAAGACTTGCAAGACCAAGTAAAAGGTCCTGTTCATAATCCACTGGAAATGGGTAGCACCATGGATGATGTTGTTGCGTATGTTAAGAGTAAACCTCTTTATCGTAAAGCGTTTAAAAAGTCTTATAAAAAAGGTGTGACCGTACAAAATGTGGCCAATGCTATCGCTGAATTTGAAAAAGCACTAATTACGCCTAATGCACGTTTTGACCAATACCTACGAGGTAATGAAAATATTTTAACACCTAAAGAGAAAGAGGGATATCTCTTGTTTAAAGAATTAGGCTGTATCTCGTGTCATAATGGTCGCAATATTGGGGGAAATATGTATCAAAAGATAGGTATTATTATCCCTTATAGACACAAAGGAAAAGGAAAGTTAGGACGTTTTGAAGTTACGGGTAATGAAGAAGATAAAATGGTGTTTAAGGTTCCCTCTTTACGTAATGTTGCCCAAACAGCGCCCTACCTTCACGATGGTACTGCTGCGACTCTTGAAGATGCGGTTAATGATATGTTTGAACATCAGTTAGGGCGTATACCAACAGAAGCTTCTGTTGCAGCATTAGTGGCTTTTTTGAAAACACTTTCAGGTGAAAGTCCTAAGATATTAAAAGAGGGCTTATGAGAGCTTATTACAAAGTTGGAGCACTCTTTTTTCTACTCTTAGCCTTGGTTGTTGTCAGCCTATTTCGCTGGTATGGAAGTTATCAAGTTAGAGAAAACCTTTATGTGATTAAAGAGCAAGTGGAACAACTAAAAGGGGTGGACTCTCACTTACTGTTAGCTATAAGTGAAGCACGTACTGAAATTAACAATGATGAAATAACAGATGTTTTACATGCGTATAATAAGGGCTTAGAATCCTTAAACACAAGCGTCTTAAAATACCATAATAGACTCTTAGATACTCAAATGAGCCAACTTAATCATACTGTTTTTGAACAAAATAGTATGATTGATAATTTTAAACGTAAACATGCTGTTATGAAAAACTCAATAGCGTTGTTAATTAAAACATCGGATGATATTATTCGTGGCCGCAGCAATATCTCAAAAAATGATCCACTCTATGCGCTGTTACAAAAAACACTATTTGAGTACTTCCGAGGAGATCTGACATTAACACTTCATACCCAAGTGTCTCAAGACAAGCTTTATAAAAAAATGTTATTACGACATATGGAAGTGCTTCATAAAACCTATAATGATGTTAGACAGATAGAAGCAACACTTGCCCATCACACGGCATATAAAGCGTTACATATATTTGATACCAAGGTGAATCAAGAACTTTTAGTACTTCAAGCCTCTGTTCAAAAACTTTTTTTAATCCTATTTTTTAGTAGTATTATTTTTCTTGGAGGGGGCTTAGTAGCAACCATTCTTCAGATAAAAGCGAAAAATATAGCGATTAAAGCGCTTAGTGATATGGAGCAGTTTGCTAAAGCTTTGGATGCAAGTGCAATTGTCTCTAAAACAGATACACGTGGTGTAATTACCTATGTTAATGATAACTTCTGTCAGTTAAGTGGTTATGCTCGTGAAGAACTCATTGGTGAAGGACATAGTATTGTCAGACATCCCGATATGGACTCTCAAATATTTAAAAATCTTTGGGAGACAATCCGTTCTAAAAAAACGTTTAAAGCAACACTAAAAAACCGTAAAAAAGATGGTTCGGTCTACTATGTAGATAGTGTTATTATGCCCCTTTTAGGTGTTGATGGAGAGATTAATGAGTATATTGGGGTACGTTATGATGTGACAGAGTTGGTCAACACACGAGATAGAGCTGTTGCGGCACAAATAGCTAAAGATGAGTTTTTCTCCAATATGTCACATGAACTTCGTACCCCTTTAAACTCTATTATCGGTTTTTCTCAGCTATTGGGAATGCGTATTGAAGATGAAAAACAGAAGAAACAGATTCTTTCAATTTTGAGTTCAGGGACGCATCTTTTACACCTTATTAATGATATTTTAGATCTTTCTAAGATGGAAAGTGGAAAATTTTCAATCAACAAAGAACCTTTTGATTGTGATAAAGAACTGGCAATTTTACTTAATGAGTATGAAGCATCTATTCAAAATAAGAATCTGACACTAGAAGTTGAAAAAAGTGATACAGGTAAGACCTTTATTGGAGACTGGCTTCGTATTTCGCAGATTATTTCAAACATATTAGGGAATGCTATTAAGTTTACACCTGAGTCGGGTACCATTTACTTTAGAGCGAAGTATGATAATGAAACATTATACGTTGAGATTGAAGATACCGGTATTGGTATGGGTGAAAAGACACTTCATCGTGTCTTTCAAAGTTTTGAACAAGCAGATAACTCTACAACACGAGAATTTGGAGGAACTGGGCTCGGACTCTCCATTGTACGTCAGTTGGTTGACTTAATGGAGGGTTCTATTCGTGTAGAGAGTACCAAAGGTAAGGGCTCACACTTTTTTATTAGTCTTCCTCTTGAAATGGTAGAGACTGAGATTGTAGATGAAGCAAAAGAAACTGTTGAAGTTGATGCTAATTTACATTTTAGTGGAGAGGTTCTAGTCGCTGAAGATAATAAAACTAACCAGCTTTTAATTATGATGGTCCTTGAAGATTATGACCTAACATGTGATATAGCCAATGATGGTGTGGAAGCGGTGGCGATGTGTCAGAAAAAAGATTACGACCTTGTTTTAATGGATGAAGATATGCCGAACTTAAGTGGTACCGATGCGATGAAAGAGATTCATGCCTTAGGTATAAAGGTTCCTATTGTTGCTCTAACAGCGAAGACGATGATAGGGGATGAAGCACAGTTTATGAAGGCTGGTATGGATGGTTTTATCCCCAAACCAATTGATTCTCAACGACTTTTAACCGTACTTAATAAGTTTTTAAAACATAAAGAGACGTGATAAGAGCACTATCTCTACTCGAAAGTTTAAAAAATAATCTTCTTTGACTTTCACAGCACCCTTTTACACCTTCTAAAGTAAAATCAATAAAATTTAGTGTGGATAAAACATAATGACAGATATTTTAATTATTGGTGCAGGTGGTGCTGGTTTAGTGGCAGCACTTAGTGGTGTGGAGGCAGGAGCTAGTGTTACTGTGGTTTCAAAAAGCTTTCCAACACGTGCACAGACTTCTATGGCACAAGGGGGTATTAATGCTTCTCTTGGAAACAGTGATGAAGACAGTACCAAAAAACATTTTGATGATACGCTAAAGTCCTCTCAAGGTTTAGCAGATGCGAAAAACATTGCTTATATGAGTGAGAGTGCTGTTGAGGCTATCGAGTGGTTAGATAGAATTGGTGTTCCTTTTTCACGTGACAGTGAAGGGGGTATTGCACAACGTCGTTTAGGGGGTGCTAGTGCTGCACGAGCCTGCTACTCTCAAGACTACACAGGATTGAAAATACTACATACGCTTTATGATAACTGCAATAAGGCAGATGTTAGCTTCATAAATGAATATTTTTTACTGAATCTTATTACCGATAACAATCAAGTTGGGGGAGCGACTTTTCTTAACATTAAAACAGGTGAGATTGAAGTTATTGAAGCCAAAACCGTTATCTTAGCAACAGGAGGGTACTCACGTGTTTATCATAAGTACTCAACCAATGCTAGCAGCTCAACCGGGGATGGAGTTGCAGCGGCATTACGAGCAGGCGCCCGTATCTCAGATATGGAGTATGTACAGTTTCATCCAACAGGACTTAAAAACTCGTCAATACTTATATCAGAGAGTGCTCGTGGAGCAGGAGGACATCTACTCAATGCCTCTTATGAACGTTTTACAGATGAGTTAGCACCAAGAGATGTGCTTTCGTCAGCTATTCACAAAGAGATTGTATCGGGTAGCGGTGAAGTTTATTTGGACATTCGCCATTTAGGAGAAGCTTTTATAGATGAGGAGCTTCCTCAAGAGCGAAAGTTAGCAAAACTTTACGAGGGTATTGACCCTGTGACAGACCTGATTCCGATTAAACCCGTAGCTCATTATACAATGGGTGGTGTGGCAGTAGATGCTGATACTCAAAGTACGATTAAGGGGTTGTTTGCAGTGGGTGAGTGTGCTAATCAGAGTGTTCACGGTGCAAACCGTCTAGGGGGTAACTCACTGTTGGAGTTAATTGTATTTGGAAAGTTAGCAGGGGTTAATGCGGCTAAGGCATCAAAAGAGAATGTTTTGAGAGTAGATGTTAGCACTATAAAAACAGAAGAAGAAGCATTTTTAACAACAATAGCTAATTATACTAATGAAGTAGACTTCTATACAAAGTATCAGCAAATGGGTCATATATTTTATGAAAATGCAGGGATTGTTCGCGAAGCGGTACAACTAACATCAGTGCTAGATGAGGTCCACTATATGTTACAAGAGCTTCCTAAAATGGGGACAAAAGATAGCTCACACGTTTATAACACTAATCGTATTGAGTTTTTAGAGTTTAAAAATATGTTGGAGTTAGCTGAGGTAATTTTAGTGGGCGCTTTAGAGCGTAAAGAGAGTCGAGGTGCCCATAGTAGAAGTGATATGCCTCATAAAGATGATGCCCTATTTGGAACACATACTATGGCATGGAAAGAGGGAGGAAACTTATGTATCAATTTTTCGAAACACTAAATGCAAAAGAGGAAGAGCTGACAAATGAGGTTGAAGAGGAGACCCCTTATGACTACCACCATGATGAGCAGTATGAAGATGAGAGTGATGATGAAGAGTATGAGCGGTGCGACTGATGAAGATAACCGTAAAAAGATACTCTCAAGAGTTAGCGCTTAATGAAAATGTTACTTATGATGTAGCTCTAGAAGGGGGAACACTTCTTGAAGTGCTAAGTGATATTAAAACAGACCAAGACAATACCCTTTCGTTTGCTTCAGGATGTCGTTCTAGTATCTGTGGATCTTGTGCTATGCGAGTGAATGGTACAGAAGTGCTTGCTTGTGCCTATAAACCACAAGATGGTGATGTTATTGAACCACTTAAAAATATGCGTGTTATTCGTGATTTAGTTGTTGATGTTGATAAGGCACACTCCTTTATGAAGATAGCGCATAACTGGAGTAGCACTAACACAACTAACCTGATTGTTTCTCAAGAAAATGAAAAACGTAATGAGCTACAAAGTGACTGTATCTTGTGTGGCGCTTGTTATAGTGCTTGTCCTGTCTATGCTGTTAATGGTGAGTTTATCGGACCTTTTGCCCTTACCCGATCATGGCGTTATATAAATGATGTTCGTGAAAACAATGTTGAAGATAAAATCAATGTAATTCAAACCAATGGGATTTGGGACTGTACACTGTGCAATGAATGTGTACCGGTTTGTCCTCAGGGAATTGCACCGAAGCAAGATATTGCGATGCTTAGAAGTAAAAGTGGGACCATGGGGCATATGGATCCTAGTTTTGCGACAACAAGCTTTGGGTCGTTCGATACAGGATTACCAGACTTTGGCTCCTTTTAGTAGTTAAAGTAATAGCTTCATCCCATCTTGCGCAAAAATCTCACATTCGGCGTACATAAGTCCGCGGTCGGTTCGATGTTTTGCACAATATGGACTAAATCTATTACTTTCGTTTTTCTTTGGAAAACATTAGAATCTTTGTTGTTATTACTTTTTACACTTTCTTCTCTTATATTTATTTACATCAAAAATTAAAAATCATTTCGTTATACTTTGTTAGTTAATAATTAAGGCAGAAAATGGCAAAAGAACACTCATTAGATATTACGGCTAAGATACCGATGCAAGATTTTAAAGATGCGATAAACCTTGTTGATAAGGAAGTTGCAAACCGTTATGACTTTAAGGGTACAACCTATGAGGTTAACTTTAAAGAGAAAGATAAAGTTCTTGTATTGGTGGCTTCTAGTGATAACAAACTTGAGGCGTTAGATGATATTGTTATCTCTAAGTTATTAAAACGTGGACTAACATCTAAGGTTTTAGAGGAGTTGCGTGTTGAAGATGCAAGTGGGAATACCCGTAAAAAGACCTATAAAATAGTGGATTATATCGAGTCTAAAGAGGCTAAAAAAATTGTAGCTGAAATTAAAAACCTTAAGAAGAAAGTAACTGCCCAGATAGAGGGTGATGCGATTCGTGTCAAAGGTAAAAACATTGATGATTTACAGTTAGTGATTCGTACTATTAGAGGTATGGAGTGGGAAGCACCACTGATTTTTGAAAACATGCGCTAACGACAACAGAAAATAGGGGAGTGGTAATGGAAAAGTTAAGTATCAAAGATGCAGCAGAGCATTTTAAAATTTCAAAAGAGGCAATTCATAACCGAATTCGTCGGGGTTCTTTAGACTGTGTTATCGATCAAGGTATTAAGTATGTTGTGCTTGGAAGTAAGGTAAAAGATGTGCCAAGTGATACAAAATATTATGATTATATTGAAAAAGAGAATGCCCTTTTAAAAGAGAAAATCGCAACACTTGAAAGTGAAACAAAAACGATGCGCGAACTTCGTGAACAGTCATTAATTGATGAGCGTATCAAAATTGAACAGATTTATAAAGAGCGGGATATGCAACTTCGCAATGTTTTACAAGTGGTTGCAACGCAACTAATAACAACTAAGAATGTTGACGCTGTTATTGATAATGCTATTACAGCTGAGATATTAGAATCACCTAAAAAGTCAAAATCTAAGAAAAAAGAGAAAGCTAAAAAAGATGAAAAATCACTAGTTTCTTTAAAAAAGTTTTTAAAACTCAAAGATTATAAGGCTAAAAAACTTGATAAGGTTCGAAAGCGATTTGAGAGTGTTGCTGGGGATGATAGTCGGTTAGAGGTTCATGATGGGAAGATTTATTTGGATACACATCGGTTTGATTATGGGGATTTACTGAAGTAAATTTACTATCTATAAATATTCTTTCTCTTTGTGCCTTTTTGTAGTTATTATTTATTTTTGAAGTGATAGTTGTTGTTCCAATACCCATACTTCTTTTAATCGTAAAAGAAGTAAGCAAGAAAACTAGCCGTGGCGATTTTACGAAGTAAAAAGTTTCCTCGAAAACTCCCGAAGCGGCTTCAAGCCTGATAGCTATCAGGTTCCCTCACTCCAACAAAATTACCGCTAAAAATGAACAACTCACTTCGTTCAAACAATTCATTTTCTTAACACGATAATGTTGTTTCCATTCGGCTTTGCAGATGCTTCGGAAAAAGAGCAAGTGGTGACGCATCTGATTCTAAAGTAAAATCTTTTGATTTTATCCCTATTTAGAGTATTCTAAGAGTTGTTTAAGCTCACCTCACACAAACTCCATTCTCCATTCTCCATTCTCCATTCTCCATTCTCCATTCTCCATTCTCCAAATCCTCTACGAGGATTTACCACTTACTCCCCTCTTCGTGCGCGTTTTCGCTCATTTTTATTGCTTTTTCTATCTTGAGTTTCTTTACGTTTTCCACCGTGGTCGGTGCGTCTTTTTTCGCGGTTGAGTTTTACAAAACAGCTTTGACAGATGGCGTGTTCTGCATTAAGGGCTAGAGGTTTGGCGCATTGTCGACATCTTGGGATGAAGTTACTCTCTTTTAGAGTATTTTCGATGTAGGTGTTTAGAATGACGCGGTATTGTTTTGCTTTTTCAACATCAACGAAGTAGTCACCAAAGCGGTAACTGAGCCACAAGTAGAGTGAAATCTCTTTGACGCGGTCTTCTGCTTCTAGGAGCTCTTCCATTGTAGGGGCAAAACGCCCTAGGTGTGCTGGTGGGATGTATGCTACGGGTTTCATTGCTTGAAGTGCTCTTGTATAGCGTTCGTATGCAGCTACAATATAGGGTGAACGAATACTTAATGGAGCACAGGCTAGATGGTACTTTGTAGGTAGATCAATGTCATAATGGTCTATGATTTGAGAGGCTTCTAACATACCTTCTAGTGAGGCAGCTTTGAAGGGACCATCAAACTTCATGTTTTCTACAAAAAACTTCATGATTTCACTTAGTGAAGTCTCTTCTAAGATGGCACCAACAAGTTTAATATGTTCAAGATTTGCCATAACATTAAAAGGTATTTTAATGGTTTTTGCAGGGCGAGGAAACTGTTTATGAACTACTTTTAATACATCAGGACGAAGTGCGCCTACGTATCCTTTTTCGTGCATACCGAAACGTCCTGCACGTCCTGCAATTTGATGAATTTCACTTGGCGTTAACACGCGGTTGTTTTCACCATCAAACTTTTCACTTTTGAAAAATAGAATGGTTTTAATAGGCATATTTAAGCCCATTGCGATGGCATCAGTTGCTACTAACACTTCGGTTTCCCCCTCACGGAAGCGTCGTGCTTCTTCACGTCTCACTTCGGGTGAGAGGTTTCCATAAACAACACTTACTTTATACTGTTTAGAGAGTTGTTGTTTGATACGTAAGACATCTTTACGTGAGAAGGCTATAACAGCGGTGTTTGGTTCGATGTCATTGATGTTAGTCGCACTGTGCATTAACTCTAAAGGATTTTTCCGTTCAAATTCAACAATTTCTAGGGGTTCACCAAGATACTCAGCAAGTGCAATGATGGCATCTTTTGAGTTGGGTGATCCGGTCATAATAACCGTTTTAGCTGGGGCGCCAATAATGGCATTTGCCCAAGCCCAACCACGATCTCTATCATCAATCATCTGTACTTCATCAATAACACATACGTCAACATCAACTTCAAAGGAGAGCATCTCTATGGTTGAAGAGATATGTGTTGCCTCTTCATGAACAATCTGTTCTTCACCTGTAATAAGTGAGGCATCAATACCTTCTGCTTTGATACCTTCATAACCCTCAAGTGCTAAGAGTCGTAAAGGTGCAAGATAGTATCCCGTATCGGCTTTTTTGAGTGCTTGCATTGCGGTGTAGGTTTTTCCAGAGTTAGTGGGACCTATGTGTAAAATCAATTTACGACGTAGCTCTCTTGCCAATGGAAAAAGGTTTTTAAAGTCACGAATTGTTTGTGCTAAAAGTGCCTGCCTTTGGCGTTTTTGAACAATATGTTGAATACTTTGGTTAAAGTTGAAAAGTACTTTTCTACGAACTTTTGAAGGGATGGAGAGACTTCGGTGCAGGTGCGGTAAAAGGAGTTCATAAACGCGTTCATGAAGCTCTTTGTCATCCCAGTTTAAAAGCGAAGCATGACGACGACACTCTGCTAGTAATAGAGAGAGTTCATGTTCAAAGTTTTCACCATAATGCTGCTGCTCGACTTCAAAAGCACTCATAACATCAAGAGGTGATCCCATTAAAAGTTGATGTAAAAAGTGTGATTTATTGAAGTGGACATGCATCTCGTAATTAATAGTATCTTCACTAAAAGGTAAGGTATAAGTACCTTCCATTCCTAAGATAAGATCCTCTTCATTGGCAATGGCATCGCTGATTTTAAAGTGCTTTTGGAGGATGTGTAATAACTGTGTGTTAGAGAAGTTAGTACTGATTAAGGCATCTGATTGTGGAGCTGTTTTGAGAGCATAAATAATCTCATCTGCTTTGAGGTAAGGGTGCTTTTGAGGAAGTGCTTTAAAAAAGTTAGTGATTGCTTCTTGACGTGAAGCTGTTAGTGTTGTTTTAAGTTGTGTTATCTCTAAGATAACCTCTTCATCACTTTTGTTTTCAAAGTAACCATATTCAAATTGCTTCGTCTTTAGAGACTCAATCTTTGTAAAAGTAGTGTCATAGACTTTGTACTCTATGGGAGCATTAAAGATAAAACATTCACTTGAGTCAAAACGACCATGCAATACTTTTTCTAACTCTTGACGATGGGTTTCAAAACGCAGATGTGATAGTTTTGAGAGCATTTTTTGTGCATTAATCTTTTTAGATCGCACTTGAATAAAAATATCAAAGAGTTGTCGTGACTCTAAAGGTGTTAAGTCCGAGATATCAGAGAGTAGCGACTCGATGAGTTGGACGCGGTCTTGTTCAGCCTCTTTGGGCTTGTCAGAAAAATAGACTTCGCCATGCAGTTTGAAAAAGTCAACAATTCCTTCCCGTATGTGAACATCTGCCTCAGACCAGAGACGACGAAGCAGTCGTACTAGAAAGGGTTTGTCATTTTGATCGGGTAAAATACCCATATATTGGATGAGTTCACGTAAGGTTTCACTCGGAACACGTTCGATACCGTCATCAAATCCATCATCACCAAAAAAGTGACGAATTGCTTGGTTTAATTTTGTCTGTTTTTTCTTCTTTTTAGCCATGGCGTAATGATAACACGGTTCGTGGTTTTTGACGTTAAATTTTCGATTTTTGATTAAACAAAAAAAGTAAAGTTACTGAAAAATTACTATGTTAGTATGAGGATATGAAAACTTATCCAAAAGAGTGGACTCAAGAGCAGTACTTGCATGCCAAAGAGTGCCTAGAAAAAAAAGGGATTGACCTCCTTTTAATTGACACTATTTTATCGCCGATACAAAAAGCAAAAACACAGGTTTATAATCCTATTGAACTCAAAGAAGCCAAAGAGGGTACTGTCTTTCTTTTTTACTGTGACACAGGAAAAAGTACCCTAAACCGTTTAGCAGAGTATCAAAAACGTTTCCCAAATAACCCTTGTATCTCTTTAAAAGGAGGGAAGGGCTATTGGCGTGCAAACATGATGATTTTAGAGGACATAGAGTGCGAATAAGTTATCAAGAACATATCGATACTTTTATAACATGTTTAGACGAGGAGCGATATTTTGATGCACATGAAGCGCTCGAAGAAGTTTGGTTCCCCCGTCGTATGGAAAATGATGTACAGATGAACCTTATCAAAGGGTTTATCAATGCGGCAGTCTCTTTTGAACTTACTAAACGTGGACGACCTGAATCGGCTAGTAAAGTATGGAAAAATTATGAAAAGTATATTCCTCTCATCGATACTTTCCAAAGTGTTAACACCCCCTCTTACAGAGCACTTGCCTTAAAAGTTGAGGCCCTAAGAGACATAAAATCGCAATAACTATCACAAAAAAATAGCATAAACCAAAAAAACATCCAAAAATCACAATAATTGTTTACAAAAACAGCACAATGTACTATAATTGCGCCCATGAAACTAAGGAGTTAAGTGATGGAAATTTCTGCAGAGAGCGCTCAAAAGTATATTGATACAGCTGTTGGGTATGCAAGTGAGTATGGTGTTAAGATTATTGGTGCGATTATTATCTTTTACATTGGTAAAAAAATAGCGCGTGCACTTAGTAATGGTGTTGAAAAGTTATTAGAACGTCAAGGTTTTGATGAAACATTAGGATCATTTCTTGTAAATTCTGTTTATTATGGTCTTATGGCTGTTGTTTTAATGGCAGTGGTAAGTAACTTAGGTATTGAAACAACTTCTTTCTTAGCGCTTATGGGTGCTGCTGGTCTTGCTATTGCAATGGCTTTAAAAGATACACTTTCGAACATCGGTTCAGCCGTTGTGTTGTTAGTGTTTCGTCCTTTCAAAGTCGGAGATTATATCAATGCAGGTGGTGCAGAAGGTGTTGTAGAGAGTATTGGTCTTTTTACAACAACAGTACTACCAATTGATAACCGTACGATTATTGTGCCTAACTCAGCAATTACTTCAGGAAACATTGTTAACTTTTCATCAAAACCAGTACGTCGTGTTGATCATGCTGTTGGTATTGGATATGGCGAAGATATCAAACTGGCTAAAGAAGTGATGTACGGCGTTATTTCTAGAAGTGAACATACGCTTAGTGATCCAGAACCATTAGTTGCTGTAACTGACTTAGGTGACTCAAGTGTCAACTTTACGGTTCGTGCATGGGTTAAGTCAGAAGAGTATTGGGGCGCTTACTTTGAGATGATTGAAGAGATTAAACTTGCACTAGATGAAGCCAACATTAGTATTCCATTCCCACAAATGGATGTTCACTTAGATAAATCAGAATAATTAGGAGATATAAATGAAAAAAATTGCACTATCAGTAGTACTACTAGCCGCTCTAGGGTTTGCGGAAGATTCACCATTTAAGACACATACAGAACTTAGTTATGTGAATACTTCAGGAAATACAGTCACAGAATCATTTGCACTTGATTTCATGGGTAAAAAAACTTGGGGTGATCACTCTGTTCAACTTGATGTTGATGCGCTTTACGGTTCAGAAAATAATGTTGAAAATAACAACAAGTATATTATTGAAGGTAATTATGATTACCGTTTTGTTAAAAACTTTACGTTTAACTACATTGCAAATTATAAAGCAGATAAGTTTTCTGGTTTTGATTACCAATGGTTTACTGGACCAGGGGCAAAGTATATTGCTTTAGAAGGTAAAGTTCATAATCTATTTTTACAAGCCAATCTTCTTTATAGTGAAGATGCAACTATGGATAAGTTTTATACAGCTGATCCTGCTAGCGGTGGGATAGAAACAGAATACCCTTACTCTCCTGTAAAAGGTCCTTTCAAAGTACCTGGAGACACAAGTGGTTATGCTGGTTACTTAGCGAAACTAGATTACAACTGGCAAATAACTGAGAGTTTCAAGTTTATTCAAACTGCGGATTATCGTAGTGACTGGGAAAACAGTGATAACTACTTTGTAAACTCAAAAACAGCACTTGAAAGTAAAATTTCAGACATCTTTTCAATGGGTTTAAGCTATAAAGTTTCTTATGCTAACTTACCTCCAGAAGGTAATGAGCGAACAGATAAAACTTTCTTAGCCTCTTTAATTATCGACTACTAACTGCTATAATGCCGCTTCATCTTTTGAAGCGGAACCTTTTATGACAAAAATTCTTCTATCTTTTATCTTTTTAACAGTATCGTTACAGGCTATTGTAGCTATTAAACCTCGTGAAGTTGGTGATAAACCAGGACTTACCGGTTCGATAACAGCAGCGTTTGATACCAAGCGTGGTAACACTGAAACTGACAACTATAAAACAGCGCTCAAAATGACTTATGATAACAACACTACACACCTCTTTTGGGGAATGCTTTCGTATGAATATGGTGAAGCCAATGCCATTAAAAACACTAACAAAATTTTTGCACATCTACGTTATATTGGTAAAACATCTTATAAACTTATGGATAAAGAAGCGTATATACAACTCTCAAACGATGAGTTTAAGGGAATTGAAAACCGTCTTTTAGGGGGAGTTGGACTGCGATGGAAGATATTTGGAAATGACTATTATGGGCGTACCTATTTAGGAACAAGTGCTTATGCTGAACATATTATTTACGGAGACACTCTTGATCCGGTAGAAACGAATGTGCGGGGGAACTTCTATTTAGCCTACCGTCTTCGTTTGCATGAAGATAGTGAGTTAAATATATTAGCGTATTATCAGCCCCGTATTGATATGCCCTCCGATTTCTACTCATCAACTGCTATTGGCTTACAACTTCATATCTATCTACAACTTTTTTTAAAATTTAGAATATCTCATGAGTATGATTCACGACCTGCTATTGGTATTCAAAAAGAGGATATTACATCAAGTACGGAGTTTGTTCTCAAGTTTTAAAATATGACGTGATTTTAGAAACATCACAAATGCGATGGAAGCAAAAAAAGCGGCACTTAAAAAGAGTTGCTGTGGCCAGTACTCATAAACATACCCCGACACTAAAGCCCCTACAAACCCACCCAGTCCATAGGTAATCCCAGAGAAAAATTGTTGTGCTAGTTTTTTGTTTTCATAAAGTGAATAGAGTAGGGCAATAGCTGCCGAGTGAAAAAGAGCAAAGCTTAGTGCATGAATACTTTGTGCTATAAAAAGTAGGGCTAGGTTTTCGGGATAGAGATAGACAATCAGCCATCGTATAATGGTTGCAAAAGTAGCTATCTGGAGTAATAAAAGTAGATTACGTCGGAGTAAAGGTCCTTGAAAGTAGAACATTAATACTTCTATTATCACACCAAAAGACCAGAGGTATATGGTCATATCCAAAGAGATACCATGCGCTGTTTCATAAATAGTAAAAAAGTTATAAAAGGCACCAAAACTCATTTGCATAAAAACAAGTCCGAGCCAAAGCGTATAATGGGGCAGGATGTTAAGTGCTTGTAGTGGGGTTGATTGTGGATGTTGTGTAATTTTATGATGGTCATTTTTGGCAATGATATAACCAAAGAATATGGTTACTAAAGCCATAACTATAAGATAAGCAATAGCACTATAAGGGCTAGTAAGTGTTTTTACAAGGAGCAGCGCAACCAAGATAAAGCCTATTGATCCAAACAAGCGAACTCTTCCATAACGCTCTTTTCCAATTTCACTTAAGGCAATGACTTCGATATAGGGAAGTACTAAGCTCATACCAATTCCAAAACAGATATTGACAATTAAAAGGGCATTAAAGTGTTCGAGAAAAGGCCAAAATCCAAGTGCGGAGAGTGCCATAAGTCCAAGTGCTAGGTTAAATGTTGTTCGGTTGAGTGTAAGTCCTTTCAAAAAGGCAAAAGGGATAATAAAACGAACTAAAGGAGCTGCTGCAAAGATAATTCCAATCTCAACAGGGGTGTACTCCAACATAGCCAAAACTTTAGGTACAAAAATAATATGAACCCCAACAATAGCAAAGTAAAAAAAGTAGAAACTACCAATGAGGTATGTCACGTGAATATTACTTTGTGACTCGGATAAGAGTGGTTCGTGTTAAAAGATCGTGCAATGAACGTCTGTCAGTTCTAAAGAAAGGTACCAAAAGTGCAAAAATAGTAGAAGCAACCAAGACAAAAACTATAAAACGCCAAAAGGCTCTTAAAAACGAGATCTTTTGAAGAGAATTAATGTCAACTACTTGAATAGTATAGGCTTTTTTACCAGGAGTTTGCCCTGTTCTTGATATAAAAATAGCATCTATAAGTCCATATAGCAGTACCCCAAAGAAAGGACCAAAGCTAGAGGCTTTAAAGTCATCTTTACCATCCATTACAAGATAGGTGATGATATAGAGTATTGGGATATAAATCATAAACATATCGGTGATAAATGCTTTGATTTTATCAGCGATACCTGCATAAGGGATCGTGGGCTTTTGTTCTTGTTTGGATTGTTTTTTATGTTGTTTTAGTTTTCGCCATCGCATAAACGAGAGTATAAACTATTTATAGTAAGAGGTGCATTAACATAGCTTTTAGAAAATAACAGATAATATTAATAAATAATATTTTATTACTAAGGAGGGGTTGATGGAACGTTCGTTAAATGAAAATGACTTTATTGTTTCAAAAACTGATTTGCAAGGCCGTATCACGTATGTCAATAAGATTTTTATGGACTTAGCAGAGTACACCGAAGAAGAACTCTTAGGAAAACCTCACAGTATTATCCGACATGAGGGAATGCCAAAAATTGTTTTTAAGCTGTTATGGGAACGTATTCAAGCGAAAGAGGAGATATTTGCCTTTGTACTTAATAAAACTAAAAATGCCAATAGTTATTGGGTTTTTGCCAATGTCACTCCCTCTCTAGATAAAAATGGAAAGCTCATAGGATATTACTCTGTACGGCGTAAACCCAAAGAGAGTGCCTTAAATGCTATCAAACCTGTCTATCAGTTACTTTTAGATGCTGAAAAAAGTGGTGGTATGAATGCTTCTGAGAAACTGTTAGAGAACTTTTTAAATGAGAAAGGAGTGAGTTATGACGAACTTATTATTGGCCTTCAAAAATAGACAGATATTACTATTAGTACTGAGTGGGACAATTGCGCTTCTTGTAGCCGTATATGAAGGTAGTTTAATAAGTGCAGGGATATTATTTTTTGGGCTGGTTATTGCGCCAATGCTTCCAAGTGGCCTTCGATCCAATAACCATGAACTTGAAAAAGAGATTGTGCACTCTTTGTATGAAGCAGCTCAAGGAAACCTTGAGTATCGTATTACCCATATACATTCTCCTGATAAAGAGCAAGAAAAACTTGCTTGGGCTGTTAATGATGTGTTAGACCAACTCGAAGCGTTTATGCGTGATGTTTCTTCTACTATTTTGGCAGCCTCTGAGGGGAAATCATATCGGACGACATTTCCTTCAGGGCTTAGAGGTATTTTTAATACCACAGCAAAACAGTTAAATATCTCAATAGATGCTATTGCTTTAGGAAATAATCAAAAGATAAAAGGGCGCTTATCTGAAGTGTTCTCAGGACTTGGAGGTGGTATGAGTGCTGGTCTGGCAGTAATTCAAAATGATATTTTAACTTCACAAAAAGAGTCAACAAGTATTGTAGAGTTAGCAGAAAATACGGCAGTGGAGTCTCAAAATTCACTTGAAAATGTAGCGCATATCAGTTCAAACCTTAATGAACTTATAGAGTTGATTTCGAGTACGCATGAGGGTATTGTCAGTTTAGGAGAACGTTCTCAAGAAATTTCAGATGTTGTTGAGTTGATTAAAGATATCGCTGATCAAACAAACTTATTGGCACTTAATGCTGCTATTGAAGCAGCTCGTGCGGGAGAACATGGACGTGGTTTCGCTGTTGTTGCTGATGAGGTTAGAAAACTAGCAGAGCGTACGCAAAAAGCAACACATGAGATTGAGATAACGATTTCGACACTGCAGCAGGAGTCAAGTGATATTCAAGGTAATTCAGAGAAAATATCTGAAATTGCAGGACGATCCAATGAAGTGGTAGAAGCATTTGAAACAACTTTTGACTCTTTAGTTGGACTTGCCAAATCTTCATCTGATGTGGCCGTTAAAGTACAAAACCGTCTTTTTGTAAGTTTGGTTAAAGTTGACCATATTATCTTTAAATCACGAGCTTACTCTGCCGTCTTAGAGGAGAAAGGTGACGCTACCTTTGGTACTCATAGCGAGTGTCGTATGGGTCAATGGTATGAAGATATGGGGAAAGATCGTTTTGGGCATACTACCTCTTATAAGGAGCTGTTACCGCCACATATAATTGTACATGCTACTGTTAATGAAAATATTGGTTTTGTTAGAGAAGGTGTAGTTTTACGAGATGATAATCCTGATAAAGTGATTGCAAATTTTACGAAAATGGAAGATGCCTCAGAGTTACTTTTTACGAAACTTGATAAAATGATTAATGAGTGTCATGAGTAGAAGGTCAATTAACTAATGATTTACTAAATTAGTTTATACTTTTACTAGCTTATTTGATAGATAAGTCATTCATTTATACACTCCTTAAGATTCAAAGCTTGACCAGATTACCCTCCTTATAATCTGGTTATTTCCATTTTTAATTTAGTCATATGAACTTTTATAAACAAAAATAGTTTTTTACGATTTACTATCTATTTGGAAAAAAAGCGTATACTAGTACACGCTCATTAATGATGAGCTTTCATTGACACACTCCCTAATGGACTTAGTCCAAATTCACCGGATTTCCCTCCCTCCTTATCCGGTTTATTTCATAGAAACAATTGTATATAAACTGTCTACATAGGTACACCTTACGCTTTTCTTAGTGAATATTTCAAGTATATTTTTCTGGTTAGCTGTTATTAACAAGTGATAATATCTGAAAAATTAATGAGAAAGACGATGAATGGAAATTATTACTTGTTTTTAGGCGTTAGCTCTAGTATCTGCGGCAGGTATGTTTACTTACTACAACAGCAGTGCGTATGCACTAGGTTTTAGAGGTTTACCCAAATGTAATAAAGGATAAGCTAGATAGTAGTAGCATAGATTATTTGTATGTAGATTGTTAAGTAGAGTAAAAAGTGTCAGGTACTTATAGTTTATAATATGATAAAAAGTGGTGCGGACGAGAGGACTTGAACCTCCACACCGTGAGGCACCAGATCCTAAGTCTGGCGTGTCTACCAATTCCACCACGTCCGCATTGTTGTTAAAAAAAGATTTTCTAAAATAAAGACTATAAATAGCACTTATTTTAAAAAGTGGTGCGGACGAGAGGACTTGAACCTCCACACCGTGAGGCACCAGATCCTAAGTCTGGCGTGTCTACCAATTCCACCACGTCCGCATAGTTAGCGCTACAAAGAGCGTTAATAAAATACTATCATTTTAATTTCTCTGCTTATTAGAACAGAAGCTTTAGTGCCATAGCGGCTAGCAAAGTGGTACGCCCTAAAGGATTCGAACCTTTGGCCTACGCCTTAGAAGGGCGTTGCTCTATCCAGCTGAGCTAAGAGCGCATCATTGTTATGGTGCGCCCGACAGGATTCGAACCTGTAACCAACGGATTCGAAGTCCGTTACTCTATCCAGTTGAGCCACGGGCGCCACTGTGTAAAAAAATGTTTAATTAACGATCTAGTTTTGTTTTAATGGGGTGGGATACGGGATTCGAACCCGCGACCCCCGGCACCACAAACCAGTGCTCTAACCAACTGAGCTAATCCCACCATACTTAAAAATATAAACTTGGAAATCGAAAAAAAAAGTGGTCGGGGCGAAAGGACTCGAACCTTCGACCCCCTGGTCCCAAACCAGGTACTCTAACCATACTGAGCTACGCCCCGACCGATTCAGCTAAAAAACATAAGGTTGTTTAGTGAGGCGAAATTATAGACAATATAATCTTTTTTGTCAATAGCATAAGGGATAAATGTTGATATTTGGAGTTAAAATTAGTAAAAAGTGATGAAAGTAGCTTAAAAGCCCCCTTCTAGTATAATCAAGGACATATAAATAAAGTATGTTTCTAAGAGTTGTTGTCACTTCAAGAAGCATTAAAAATAGGTTTTAGATGAAAATAGCACGTTTTTCACGTATCGGTTTTATTTTAGCAGCCTCCGGTTCGGCGGTTGGTTTAGGAAATATCTGGAAGTTTCCTTACATTGCAGGTGCCAATGGTGGTGGTGCTTTTGTCCTTGTTTATCTTATTACCGTGCTTGCTATTGGTTTTTCAGTGATGATAGCGGAGATGTTAATTGGTTATTTGGGACGTAAAGATGGGGTTAGTAGTTTTGAAACACTCGCACCAACCCAAAAATCAAAATGGAAATATGGTGGCTTTATGGGAGTAGCTGGTCTACTTATTATGACCTTCTACTCGGTAGTAATTGGCTGGATATTTTATTATGTAGTGCTTTCTGTAACCGCCCTTCCAAGTAGCGTTGCTGAAGCTGAAGCCGTTTTTACAACAATGCTAAAAGAAGATATTGTAACTCAAATTTTTTACCATACTTTGAGTTTTCTTCTGATTACAGCGGTACTTTTACGTGGTATTAAGGGTGGTATTGAGAAGTTAAACATTGTGTTAATGCCACTACTTGTGGTCATTATCGGAGGGATGTTCCTCTATGCAACGACCTTAAATGCATTTTCACAAGCAGTAGCCTTTATGTTTGTGCCTGATTGGTCTAAACTTACTTCTACTGCAATGGTGACAGCTGTTGGACATGCATTTTTTACACTCTCTTTAGGTATGGGGGCAATATTAACGTATGCTGCATCACTTCCTAAAAGCCCGAACTTAGTTCGGTCATCGCTTATTGTTGTTGCAATGGATACGGGTATTGCACTCTTAGCCGGATTAATGTTGTTTACCTTTTTGTTTGAATATGGGTCAGAACCTTCTCAAGGCCCAGGCCTCGTCTTTATCTCGTTACCGGCTGTTTTTTATGAAATGGGTAGTTTAGGAACGTTTCTCTCGCTTATCTTCTTTTTAGCTTTAGCCTTTGCCGGATTGACTTCAGCTGTCTCTTTAACTGAACCTATGGTGCAGTACTTTATTGATCGTTTTGCATGGAGTCGGTTTAAAGCTGCTGTTACGATGGGGGGTTTTTTCTACCTTGTCGGAATAGTGACACTTCTTTCTAATACAACACAGTTTGGAGAACTTCTGACCTTTGGATCTAAAAACTTTTTTGATTGGATTGACTATATTACCGCATCTATTATGTTACCTCTTGGGGGATTAGTGATGGCGATTTTTGTTGGGTTTACCATTGAGAAATCGCGTGTAGAAGCTGCTTTAAAAGCTGAACTTGGCTTTTTGTTTAATATTTGGTATTACGGTCTACGTTATCTTATTCCCATAGCGCTTGTTATTGTGATGTTACATCAACTGGGTATTTTAACACTCTAATGTTTTTGCTTAAGCTCTTTTTAGTAAGTGTGCTGATGATAGGGACACTTTATGCTGATAAGACATCATGGTCATCTAAAACAAAGACGATAGACCAGGATGAAAGTAAACAAATAATAGAAGCTTACACTAAAGGCAAAACACTCCCTCTTTATCTTACTTTTGCAGATGATAAAGCACCGGTTAAGGGCTTAGGTATTGAGGAAAATATTCTCGTTTTTGGAATGGGGTTGAGTTATGGTGCTACACAAGAGAGGGTTTCGAATAAAAATGGTTCTAATAGTGATTCTTATACTACAAGTTCGCTGACTTTGATGCTAGGGAAAGATTTTACGCTTTGGCATGAAAAATATCATCAATTATCCCGAATTTATCTAACCTATAATTACAACTTCTTGAGTACAGATTTAACATACTCGGCTTTTAGTTTCGGTTTCAAAGAGAGTATGGAATACTTCACTTTTTATGAGGGGGATGGATTTTATATGTACCCTACCTTAGCGATAGAATTAGGGCAGTCTTATATTGAACGTGACAAGCTCTCTATCAGAGGATTTACTACTGCTGCTGCAGGGGGTATTGTTTATCAACGTGGCAATTTTGAATACTATTTGAATGTTACTTCAACCACTATTGACTGGAACCACCCTGTAGATGGTATAAAAGATAAAGCACATACACTTGGACTTAGTTTTGGATTGAATTATAAACTTATGTATGGGAGCTATTGATGAAATTTATAATGATACTAGCAACCTTAATACTTTTTTTAAGTGGATGTGAAGATAAAGGATATGGTACACAAGATATTGATAGCATTATGGGTGTTGGCGCAACAGCAAAAGTCATATTAACAAGTTCTGTTCCTGCAATTAATGCAAATATTGCACAAAAGTCATTTATAACAGTAAGCTTTTCATCTCAGATGGATGCAGATACGCTTCAAAGTGATAGTGTTATTTTGAAAGACAATAATGGTATTGATATAAGTGTAAGTCTCTTAGTCAGTGAAAACCATCTTTTTATACGCCCTAGGAGCTCTTTAGTAGATGGCATGGGGTATCAACTTACTCTTAAATCAAGTTTCAAAGATATTTTTGGTAATGCTTTAGCACAAGAATATCTACTTGACTTTACCTGTACGTCAGATTTTTGGCTGAGTGTAGCAGCAGGAAAAACACATGTCATAGCGGTAAGTAAGGCAAATGATGTTTATGTATGGGGGAATAATCCTCTTTTAGATGTAATGTTAAATGAAACTAACCTCTCAAAAATATCTATAGATATTCCTTTACCCCTACCCAAGGTAAAAAAACCTCTTAGTTATAGTGCTGGAAGTTATGCAAGTGGGATGATTGATAGTGCGGGGAAAATTGTTACAAGTGGCCTAAATAAGCTTGATAATGTTGAAGAGAATGGTTACACGCAAATCTCCTTAGGGGCCAATCATGAGATGGTGCTTAAAGATGATGGCACTCTTTATTCTTGGGGATCAAACGATAATGGACAACTTGGTACCTTAGGAGTGTTTAGTAAGCAAAAGCCAACACAAGAGTATTCACAAAGTATGGAGTGGATAAGTATTAGTGCCGGAAATAGCTTTAGTCTTGCACTAAAATTAGATGGTAGTATGTGGGGTTGGGGAAGAAACGACTATGGTCAGATTGGAAATAAAGAGTTTCAAGAACGTCGTCAACCTGTGAGAGAAGATACCAATGGAACATGGAAAATGATAAGTGCAGGTAGTAGCTTTAGTGCTGCTATTCGTGGAGATAATACTCTGTGGTCTTGGGGAAAAAATGATTCTGGTGAATTGGGTGATGGTACCAATATCTCAAGTAATATTGCAGTTCAAGAGAGCACTTTAAGTAGTTGGACTCAAGTTAGTACAGGTTTTTCACATACTGTGGGTATCAATAATGCTAAAGAAATTTTTAGTTGGGGGAGTAATCGTTATGGAGAACTAGGAGATAACAGTACCGTAAATAAAAACAGTCCAACTGCTATTGATAAAACACTTAATGGGCCTTGGATTGATGTGAGTGGCGGAGATGGTTTTACTTTAGCTGTAGGCGTAGATGGTACCTTATGGTCATGGGGACATAATGCTCATGGAGAGCTAGGAATTGGGCTTGAAAAAGGTGATAGTCTCATTCCTGTTGAGGTAAAATAGTGATGAAAAATATAGTATTTATCATTATGACGAATGTATGCATTCTTTTTGCTGGAGTTAGTGATAGTGAAAAAGTTCTTATCTTAACAGACTATCTTATCAAAGAAAAAACTGCAAAATTAGATGCAGACTTGGCCACAACTCAAAATAATACTTCTGCATATCAAAAGTTACTAGATGCTAAAAAAGCAATTAGTGCGCAAGCTCGTAGTGAAGCCTTAGCAACAGTCTATGGAAAACCACGTTTCAAGGGTCTGGTTTATGATAGCTCAAGTGAGATGTTTTTTGGACGTATCATTTCTGAACGGGGTAGCTTTGAACAAGATATTAATTTTTATATGCCACAAAGACGTGCGTTAAACTTTGAAAAAAATGTGGATGCAGGAAAAATAGAAATTAAAAATGCACTTGAAGATAATCAGATTGAGATAAAAGAGATTGTACTAGAGTATGATGGGGTTACTTATCCACTGGCTTCAAAGTACAGTAACACATTTACTTTAAAAGTGGGTGGATATTTTGTAGCAGATCAAAGCACAGAAGTCCTGGTTAAGCAAAATGGGGTTGGTGCAGCACTTGATTTACAAGAGCTTTTTGATCTTGATAAGCAGAGTAATATATTACGTGTAGATATGATTTATAAGTTTAATCCTGATCATAAGATAGAGCTCTCTTGGTATGACTTGAAAAATAGTAGTCATAAGTCAGTGGAAACATCTTTTGAGTATAATGGGGAGGTTATTGATGCCGGTGCAGCACTTGATATCTATTTTGATACACAGATAATAAAACTTTTGTATGGTTATTCTGCTTATCATACCACGAAACTTGATTTGAATTTTAGAGCAGGGTTTCATACAACTACTATTAGTACGGGCATTAAAGCTGTGGTCAATGCCGGTGCTATTGATGAGCAGGTAAAAGCAGAGTCAATAGCAGTTACAGCACCACTACCTGTTGTTGGTTTTGGTCTTGAGTATGCTATTACTTCAGCCATACGTGTGCAATATAAAGTGGATTATTTTCTACTCTCATATGATAATACGGTGAGTGGTTCTTTAATAGATACGGTGCTCTCTTTAGAATACCAATACAACCGATATATAGGTGCTGGAATAGGGATTAATACTACTAAGTTTCGTATTAAAACAGTTCAAGACAATAGTATATTGGAAGCGCGACATGATGTTGGCGGTGCCATAGGTTATCTCATATTTAGTTATTAGCAAGCTATATAAAAAGGAACAATTGATGAATAGTTTTATAAAGTTAGTAGGGGCATTGTTGTTATTGCCAAGTTTGGTGTTGGCTCAAAGCGATGATACCTATAAGTTAAAAGTTGGTGGATATATTGTAGGCTCTCAATCAACAGAAATACGAGCAAACTCTAATGATTTAAATGGACTGGGAACAGTTTTAAATTTACAAAAGCTCTTTAATATGGAAGAACAAGAGCAGGTGTTTCGTATTGATGGTCGCTATCGTCTTAATGAAAAACATAGTTTTGAGGCCTCATGGTATTCAATTCATAGTTCTGGATCAAATACAATTGGGCGTAGTTTTGATGTCCCCGATGGTAATGGTGGATCAACAACTATTAATGCAGGGGCTAATATTGGTACCCATCTTAATACGGATATTTATAAAGTTAATTATATGTATTCATTTTATCATACTGATGAGTTAGAGCTAGGAATAGGGGCTGGACTTCATGTGATGCAAATTGGTTTTGGTTTAAATGGAACTTATAATGATGGTAGTGGTGATAAAGAGATTGGTGATAATAGTGGTTCTATCGCGACAACAGCACCCCTTCCTGTAATTGGTTTTCGTTTAGAATATATGCCAATGGATAATTTTTATATTAATTACTCAACCGATATATTTTTTATTGCATTTGATGGTGTTAGTGGTTCTTTTTCAGATAATACTTTAACTGCAGAGTACTACTTTACAAAGCATTTTGGAGTAGGTGGTGGATTTAATGCAACACGTATGAACCTAAAACTAAATTCAGACAATGTAGATTGGGATCTTTCTCATGATGTTATGGGTGGATTAGTCTATTTAACAGTGAAGTATTAGAAAGAAAAGAGTTGTAAATTATGTAAGCAGGAGCTTACATAATTCACAATGATTTAAAACTGAATTAGTCCATCAATTGGAGATGATGCAGTGGCATAAGGACGTTTTGCAATACGACCTGCTAGATATGACATGCGACCAGCCTGAACGGCATGTTTCATCGCTTGAGCCATTACCATTGGGTTGTTGGCTTGTGCGATGGCAGTGTTGGTTAAAACACCTTCAGCACCAAGCTCCATAGCATAGGCTGCATCACTTGCACATCCAATACCTGCATCAACGATGATAGGTAAGTTTACCGCTTCACGTACAAAAACAATATTGTAAGGGTTTTGAATACCAAGACCCGAACCAATAGGTGCTGCTAAAGGCATTACTGCAGCAGCTCCGGCATCTTCTAAACGTTTTGCCATGATAGGGTCATCTGAGGTATAAGCCATAATGGTAAAGCCCTCTTTAGCGAGTACTTTACAGGCTTCAATAGTCTCTAAAACATCAGGGTAAAGTGTCTTCTTGGTATCACCAATTACTTCAAGTTTAATCAGATCAATTCCGGTTGCCTCACGTGTTAAACGAAATGTTGTAATTGCCTCTTCGGCAGTAACACACCCTGCAGAGTTTGGTAAAAACTTTACATTGGTTCCGGCGAAAGTATCCCGTAAGTTCTCTTTGTCAGGATCGGTAATGTTGAGACGGCGTACGGCTACGGTAATTAGTTCTGATCCTGAAGCAAGTGTTGCCTCTTTTGTCATATCAAAACTATCATATTTACCACTTCCTACAATCAGGCGGCTTCCAAGTTCATATTTACCAATTTTTAAAATGTTATCCATGTTTTTCTCCAAAAGTATGCTTATAAAGATACTCTATAATAATTATTACAGAGTTTATAACATAAGCAGTCTGTTACTAATCTAAAAGAAAGTGAAGGGGTTTACTCTAAAAGAATTTTCTCAATTGCAAGAGGGAGAAGTTCATACTCAAGTGACTGAATCTTTTTTTTGAAATTATCGAGGGTTTCATCGCTGTTTTTTAAGAAAGACTTTTGGAGGATGATAGTACCTCCATCAAGTTCTTCACTCACCCAATGCACGGAAATTCCACCCTTTTTCTCTTCGCTTTCAAAACTTCTTTCAATGGCTTTTGCGCCTTTAAATAGAGGTAAAAGGGAGGGGTGTAGGTTAATAGACTTAATGTTTTTAGTAAAGTGTGGTGTTAAGATACGCATAAATCCTGCTAAGACAACAAGGTCATGTTCAATATCTTGAATCATACTGACTAAGGCATCATCAAAGGCTTCTCGTGCGTCAAATCCGGTATGTTCAAGCACATAAACGGGAATATTAGCACGATTCGCTTTTTGAATGCCACCCGCATCAGGTTTGTTAGTGATAGCAGCAACAATGTTAATGTTGCAAGGGAGTGAGGTGATGAGGTTTTGAAGGTTTGAACCTTCGCCACTAAAGAGGACAACAATTTTTTTAATCATAAGGTAGTAATACTTTCTATAAGGTCAGATGGGGTGAGTGCATAGTTATTTTTGGTAATTTTTTGGGCAGCACTAGTGTGAGCCAAAGAGGCATTGATTGTGGCTTCTAAGGGTGATTTCCCCTGAGCTAAAAGCGCGCCTATAAGCCCTGTTAGCACATCACCACTACCCCCTTTTGCTAGGATATTAGTGCCATGAGAATTGATATAAAACAGCTGTTGATACGTAATGATAACATTGGTGCCTTTTAACAGTAGTACAACGTTAGGATAAGCATTAGTAAAGAGTTCTACATATTTAAAACGTGCCTTTTGTAAGGTCTCGATGCTAATGTCTGCAAGATTAAGTGTTTTTAAAATTACAATAAATTCTTTGGGGTGAGGAGTGATGACAAGTTGCTCTCTTTGAAGAAGGGTTTTAAAAAGGGGATGTGTAAAAATATCAGCATCTAAAATAAGGGGCAACTCATTGTCTAATAGCGTTAGTAGCTCAGACTCTGAAAACTCTTGTCCTAAACCCATACCCAAAGCAATAGCCGAAGTGTTATTGGGAAGTAGATGTGACTGCATAAGCTCATAAGGTAGGGTGACATTTTCATTTGAAATAAGCGTTACTAAGCCCGCTCCAAACCGAAGTGCACTACTCCCACTAATAATAGCAGCCCCCTCTTTTTCCCCACAAATAACGCTCAAGTGTCCAAAACTTCCTTTATGTGTGTTGTGTGAATGACGATGGGGTAGTTGCATATCACTTTTTTCTAGAAGTTTCCAAGAGGTAGAAGCTTCATAAATGGTGCGGGTCACACCAAGGTTGATAACAGAAACCTGACCTACGAAATCTTTAGCATTATCGCTGTAAAACCCTCGTTTTAATGCTCCCATACTTAAAGTAACATCTGCTACAAAACAGGAGTTTTGCAAAGTGCCATCAAGCATTAGCCCAGAAGGAATATCACAAGCAATTTTAAAACCTTTGGTGTTGTTCATAGCTTCTATGAGTGTTAATGCAGGGGTCTCTAAAGTTCTTGAAAGTCCTGACCCATAAAGTGCATCAACAATAACCTCAGAGGAAGTGAAATGTGTTTGGATTGTAATACCTAATTTTGTATTACGTTGAAGCTGTCGTTGTGCCATAGAGGAATTTGCACCAAAAGGAAGAATGACAGTGACACGGTAATCACCATGAAGTAGTCGTGCAAGTGCTAAACCATCAGCACCATTATTGCCACTGCCACAAACAATACTGATAGTTGAATTGTTAACGAGATGGGTACGAATGTATTGGTTCATCCCCTCTGCGGCATGTTCCATAAGAAGGTCCTCACTAAGGCCAAACTCACGGTAACAACGTTGGTCTAGACTACTAAGCTCTAAAAAAAGGTTTTGCATAATGGACACTCTTGTGCTATTTTTGTTTTATTGTATCTTAATGGCTATAATAGCTCTATTATAAAATTTAGTATAACTCGCTTTTAAGGGTGGGTATAAGGATTCTAATGCGTCAAAGTTTCTATCTACTTTTATTGCTACTTTTTTTAGGCTGTGCAGGGGATACACCTCCAAGTGTTAGTTATGAAAACAAACCTAAAATGGAACCTACTTTCGAAGCGTCTCAAGGTAGTAAAAGTCTCATTGTCAGTGTTGATAAAGCAAGTGCAAGTGATATTAGTAAAATTGAAGAGACGACATCCGTTATCCCTCCCAAAGTAAAAAAGCCTAAACCAAAAAAACCAAAATCTACAAAGAGTACAAAACCTAAAATTCACCCTAAAAGACCTCAAGTAAAAGAAGTGGTTTCAACATCAAATTCTAAAATGATAATTGGTTCAGTAGAACCTGTACGTGTTATCCCTGGAGATAGAGTTATTAGTGCCCGAATTGATACGGGGGCCAAAACTACGTCATTAAATGCTATAGATATGCAGACTTTTGAGCGTGATGGACGAGAATTTGTCCGTTTTCGTTTAGGTAAGGATGAAAAAGCTCCTTTTATAGATAAGCCTATTTGGAAACGTGTCAAAATTAAGCGCCATGGTGAAAAAGCCCAAGTACGCCCTGTGGTAAAGTTACGCCTTATTTTGGGTGATAGTGATCAGGTAGTTATGGTGACACTTGCTGATCGTGGGAAGTTTAAGTATGAGTTGTTAATTGGACGTAATTTTTTACGCGACTCTTATGTAGTCGATGTTGCCAAAAAAAATACAACCAAACCTAAGGCTTATACCAAATGATATCATCACGTTGGCAGATAGGTATTATTACCCTTATCTTGGCTGTTTTGGGTGTTTCTATTGCGTGGTATAAGGTTGAAGTTCTAGGGATACCTCTTTTGCCCCACGACAAGCGTTCTATCTTTAGTGTGGGTGCTGAAATTAGCTTTACAGGGCAAGAGGGTAGTGCTCTAATCTCTATGGCACTCCCTAATGCTCAAGATGGAATGCGAGTGCTTTCAGAAGATGCTTCTTCAGCAGATTTTGGTTTTACAACTGCTCAAACTGCTAATGGTAAACGTGCAGAGTGGTCAAAACGTGAAGTGAATGGTAAGCAACGCTTATTCTATGCACTTGATGTTGTGATTGATAAACATGTCGACACAAAAGAGGCTGAAACGATGCCTGTAGATGAAGAGATTGAAACCCTTTCAGACTATACACAACCCATTTTAAATGCGGCTAAGACACTTCTTTTAGATATTCATAACCATTCGGCAGATGCACACACTTTTACCGCGCTATTAATTCAAAAATTTAGTGTTGATGAACCTTCTCAAACGGTGAAAATGTTGCTTTCACAAAACAGGGATGATACGTTACGACTGCTTTATAGACTCCTTCGATATGAGGGGATAGAAGTGCGAAAAATCAGAGGGCTCTACCTAGAAGAGGGACGACATAATCGTTCTCTTGTTCCTTTGCTAGAGGTTTATAATGGTCATTCATGGCAACTTTTTGATCTTAAAAAAGGTAAAATCCCTCGTGCTAAAAACTTTTTTATCTGGCAAAGAGGTGGGGTGTCTCTTCTAGATGCTATTGGAGTAAAAGACTCTAAAATTA
>Ga0256826_1000179_pt1 | contig 34889 bp, 29 predicted proteins | sample CV79metaG_FD_185975 | JGI IMG/M metagenome (GOLD analysis project Ga0256826, IMG submission 185975) | Hydrothermal vent microbial communities from East Pacific Rise, Pacific Ocean - CV79 | ecosystem: Environmental > Aquatic > Marine > Hydrothermal vents | place: Pacific Ocean: East Pacific Rise...
CAATTTCCTTAACTTCCTCTTTAGCTTCTTCAACTCCAGCCACATCATCAAATTTTGTTTTAGGTTTTTCAGAATTGATAAGTTTTTTTGAACCGCCCATTCCGAGAAGTCCTCCGCCCATACTTTTCTGCATACGATTTGCAAAAAGCATCCAAATTCCCATAATTAATAGAAAAGGAAATAGCCAACCAAACATCTCTATAAACCAATTACTCTCATTAAATCCTGTATAACTTATTCCGCTTTCGTCTAAAAGTTTTATAAGTTCTGAATCAAAAGCTACTAACTTTGTATGATATGCAACTTGATTAACTCCCTCGAAACCCAATAATTTAATTTGAGATTGACCGATAGCTACCTCTTGAACCTGCTTATTTTTAATAAGTTCTTTCATTTGAGAATAAGTTATCTCTTTATGTATTTTTATTCGCTGACCATTATCTTCTGATAGACCTTTTGCAGAATCGCCAATCAAAACCTTAAAAAAGAGAATTGTAATAAGTGAAAAAATAGCAAAAGTTACAAGAGGATTTTTATTGAAGAAATTATTATTTCCTCCATTTTTACCGCCTTTGTTCAAAAAAAGTTCCTTGTGTTAAATATTTGTAAAATTTTATCGAAATGAGTGCCTTAAAAAATCTTTTTATTAAACTATAATAGGAAATGTCGAAAAGTAGTTCTTTAGTTTTCGATATAATCTCAATAAATAAATTCGGGGATATTAATCCAATATGGCAAATATTTTACTTACATCACAAATTGTTTTAGCAGTTATCTTAACTCTCGTCGTTCTATTTCAGAAAAGTTCAAGTATCGGTTTAGGTTCATATAGTGGGACAAACGATTCAATTTTAGGGGCAAAAGGTCCAACTAACTTACTTTCAAAAATGACTTTCTTTTTTGGTTTCCTTTTTCTTGTAAATACAATCTCTTTAGGATATGTTTATAATCAAGATAATAGTTCAACAGTATTAGATACTGTTTCTATCGTTCCAACAGATGTTATTCCAACAGCACCTGTGAATCAATAAATCTAAATATAAGATGTTTAAATTTCTTATAACATCTTATCTATTATCTCTAACTCTTTTTGGAGATTCGCATATATTACTTATGCATAGATTTGATGATACACGATATAAATCTACAAATATTTCAACAGAGCAATTAAGAAAAGATTTTCAATATCTAAAGAAAAATGGGTATAAAGTTGTCTCTTTAAGTTATCTACTTTCAAATTTGGAAGAGGATAAACTAATTTCATTTGCTATTGACGACGGTTACAAAAGTTTTTATCAACATGGTTTAAAGCTTTTTAGAGAGTTTAATTATCCATTTACTCTTTTTATATATACAGAAGCTATCGATAACCACTATCCAGATTTTATGAGTTGGGAACAGATTAAAAGAACTTCTCAATTTGGAGATATTGGTTTGCATAGTCATAAACATCCACACTTAACTCACCTTGATCCAATTTCAATTATGAAAGATACTCAAACATCAATTAGTAGTTATAAAAAATATCTAGGCGAACCTCCAAAATATTATGCTTATCCTTACGGAGAATATGATAAAAATAGTCGTGAAATTATAGAAGCATTTGGTTTTGATGCGATTTTTAATCAATCTATGGGAGCTGTTGCATTTGATAGTGATTTATATAATATTGATAGAATTGCTATTTTAGGCAACTATAATATAGAAACTAAACTAAGAATTAAATTTCTAAAAACTGAATGGCTTGAACCTGTTGAATATCCAAAAGATGGTTTAATAAAAAGAGTTGTTGTAAAAGTTTCAAAAAAAATTACAAAAGCTCAACTATATATTTCAGGATATAGCTGGAAAGTAGTTCCTGTGATAGATGGTTTAATAGATATAAAGTTTGATAAACCTATAAAATTAAAATTTAGACAGACTAGAATTTTTGTTAAAACATTTGATAACGAGCTAGGAAGTACAATTATAGTTAAATAGATATAAGATCATGTTTTTCTACTTGACACGAGAATCTAAAAAACAGATTTTCGTGACAAGTTTAAATAGTTATATTTTCAAAAAATTCAATTTCAGAGTTTATAATACTTATAAGATCGATAGATATATCAAAATCTAAATTTTGTTCAGAAAGATATATATCAACACTCAATAAGATACGAGTCATCTTTTTTTGAGTTAAATTATAAGCTGGATTAAAACTGTTACCGCTTTTTACTTCAATAAAATGGAGAACATCACCTTTTTTAGAGATAATATCAATCTCTCCATATCTAGTATGAAAATTTCTAGCAATAATATGAAATCCAATATTTTCTAAATATTCAACAGCTTTATCTTCAGCTAAAAGTCCTAATTTTAAAATTATTCTAACTCTTTATCATCTCTGAAACTAGCAATCTCTTTAAGAATATCTTGAAGTTCATCTTGTTCGCCAAATACTTTTTCAGTAATTTTAATAGATTTTCGGTATCTTTTTACTCCAACTTTTCCTATAAACCTGCTTTTTCCATTCACACTTAATTCAACCCCATCATGTAGATTTGAATCAAGTTTAATCATATCACCTTTTTCAAGGTCTAAAATATCTTTTAAAGTAATTTCAGCAGTTCCAAGAAAAGCTTCCATCTCAACATTTGCCCCACCTAAAATAACTTTTAGATCCTGATTCCTACTCTTTTTTGAACCAGATTCGTTGAGCATTAAATCTCGACTAGCTAATTTTGGTAATAATGATTCAAGAGCAATTACAGGATAACAGATATTCATCATTCCACTTGATTGTCCAATTATTATTTCCATAACAATCATAACAACAATCTCATTTTGAGCTACAATTTGAACAACATTTGGAGAACTCTCTTTTTGCTCAATCACAGGTTTAATCTGTTCAACAACTTTCCAAGCATCGCCTAAATTATCCATAAGAACTTTTAAGATAGTTTCAAAAAGAGACATCTCAATATCTGAAAACTCTCGATTATTTTCAAAAGGTTCGCCTCGCCCTCCTAGGATTCTATCAATCATTGGATATGCAATCGACGGATTCACTTCGAGAATTCCATTTCCCTCAAGAGGCTTCATTGAAAAAACATTAAAGCTTGTTGGATTTGGAAGCGACATCAAAAATTCACCGTAAGTCATCTGATCAACAGAGTGAAGTTGGATCTCAACAATAGATCTCATAATTGAAGAAATTTGAGATGATGAGGTTCTAGCTAATTTATCGTGAATACTTCTAAAAGCTCGTAACTGTTCTTTACTAACTCTATTAGGTCTTTTAAAATCATAAAGAGTTATTTGAACATCTGGATTTTGAGCTGTGTAGCCTCCAGATGAAGAATCATCTGAACTTTCTTCCTCAAAACTATCGCTAACATCTCCTAAATCATCTCCTCCAACATCACCTAAAAGAGCATCAATTTCCTCTTGACTAAGTATATCTGCCATAAACCTACTCCTTAATCAATTCTTTCACTCTTCTGATAACAGCTTTGTGAATTTGAGATATTCTTGATTCTGTAATATTTAAAATTGCACTAATCTCTTTAAGATTAAGCTCTTCGAAATAGTATAATTGAATTATTAATCGTTCTCTCTCTGAAAGAGTTTCTAAAACATCGCCAACTTTTAAAAGTAGATCATCAGTTTCAATCTGTTCAAGAATATTTACACTAGAATCAGCAAAATCGATATGATCACTAATTGGAAGAACAGTATATATATCAGAAGCTCGTCTTGCCTCTCGAATTTTCTCTATTGAAATTTCAAGTTTTTCAGACAGATATATATTAGATGGTTCTTCATTATGTTTTGCCATATATTGTTCAACAATTGAGTCGATAGTTTTTACAAGCTTTCTTCCATTTCTGCTCATCACATCTAAAGAACGAAGATAATCCAACATTGAACCATAAACTCTCTTTTTTGCATATCCCCAAAATGAGTCATTTTGAGTTTCATCATATCTTCTAGCAAGTTTAACAAGCTCCTCTGTTCCGATGGAGACAAGATCAGAGTATTCTATAAAACTTGGTAATCTCTCCTTTAATCTAAATGCCATAGATTTAACGGCGGGAAGATACTCAATAGCTAACTGGTCTTTCTGATATTTAATCTCATTTACATAACTCATCTATTTTGACTCTCTTCTATTCTATTAATCTGTTTATCTATAATACTCTGGAAATTCTCTTTATGTGGCATAAAGTTCTCCTCTTTTTTATCTAAATCTTCTATCATTGAATCTAATTTATCCTCAAACACTTTTGCTGGAAAACTAACTTCAACTGAATCGACTCTAAGGTGTTTAATATATAAAGCTAGAAATAGATTAGCGAAAGAGTAGAAGCCCATTGTAAATAGGATCGTATTTACAACAACTGCAACTGGTGAAACTGCCATAACTATTGAAAATATTAATCCCACAAAAAATCCAACCACAGTTACAAAACTCTTAATATTATAGATAATCATTTAAACCCTCTTCTTTTTAATTAAAGTGTTTTACTAATCTATGGAATAATCCAGCAAGACCGCTAGAGTTGGGAGCACTATTTATCAGTATATTATGTTCCAATTTTTTGGCAAGTTGTCTCGCTACTCTTTCTAAATCTTGAGTTGCTTGAGTATATGGACTCTCTTTAACAAACAAAGTTCGTCTTTTTATCGATATTCCAACACTACTATCTTGAGCTACTTTTCCAAAATATTCAAGTTTTAAATTTCCTCCAATATTTACTTTTGCTACTTTATCTATTTTTCCAAATATAGCTAAAGCTTCTCTTTCGGAAGCAACCTGATTCAGAATCATTCCAACATTATCTCTTTTTCTACTTGTCATCTTTATTGTGGCATAAGCATCTGTAATTGCTGCTGGATCTGGAATTGTTACTACAATAATATCATCAGCAACATCTAAAAATGTTTGTGTTTTTTCTCCAATACCAGCTCCTGTATCGATAATCATTACATCTAAATCATCGAGCATCATTGAATCTTCAATTAAAGTTTCAAATACTTTAGTATCTTTAAATTCAAATATTTCTGCACCACTATCTCCTGGAATAAGAGTTAAATTTGGAGTTATTTGAACCAGAATATCTTTAACTTTTGCTTGTCCATTTAAAACATGAACTATATTTTTTTTAATTCTTACATTGAACAGAACATCAAGATTTGCTAACCCAATGTCTGCATCAAATATTCCAACTTTATAACCATATTTTGCAAATATATAGGCTAAATTAGCACTAATTGTTGATTTTCCAACACCACCTTTTCCACTTGTTATCGCAATAAAATGGGTGTTTTTTTTATAACTTTTACCGCTATTTCCGTTTCTATTATCAACTAATTCTTGAAGTTTCTTAGCTTGATTTATACCTGAATTTTCATTATTAGAAATTGTCATCCACTCTTTCCCTTTTAAAACCATGAAGTAGGGACTCTACTAAATAGTCGCTTTTTGCAACAATAATATCTTCAGGAACCTCTTGCCCTATGGAGAAATAGCTAATCGGTTTCTGAATGTCATGGATAAGGCTAAATATATTACCAAATCCTTTTGTTTCATCAAGTTTTGTAAACATTATTGTATCTATATTTAGTTTTGAAAAACTATTATAACCCTCTTTCAAGTCCTCATATTTAAGACTACTTGGAAGTACTAGCATAACTTCTATATCTTTTGAATATTTTCCAGATTCTAAGAACTCTTTTATGCTTTCAATTTTTTCTAAATCATAGGGAGAACTTCCCATTGTATCGATAAATATATAATCTTTATGGCTCATCTGTTCTAATTTATCAGCAAAATCTTTTGGAGATATGACAGTATCGATTTCAACTTTCATCATTCTCGCATATTGAGAAAGTTGCTCAACTGCTCCAATTTTATATGTATCCAGAACTAATAAACCTACTTTATATTCAATATCACTTTTTAAAGCAAACCGTGCTGTCAATTTTGCAATAGTTGTAGTCTTTCCAACTCCAGTTGAACCAACTAACATAAATATTTTTTGATTTGGTGGTTTGATTAAAGTTTCAGTTCTAATCGGAATCATTTTTCGAAGCAGAGCTGTAAAATATCGTTTAACAGTTTCGCTATTTTGTCTCATTTTAAAAGGCATATGTTCGATTGAAAGTTTCATAATCATATCAAGATGCTCTCTATTCATTCCACTCTCTTTAGCAATCTTATATATTTCAGCAAATTCTGGAGGGATTATTGTTGTGTCAGGACCTTTCTCTTCCCAAAACATATTTTGAATAAGTTTTATTTTATCATTTAATTGATTCATCTCTGTTTTAATATCGTGGAAAACTTGAGTTTCTCCTGTGATTTGAATTGGTTGCTGTTTTTTTATTTTTTTCTGAATATTTTTTTTAGGAACATCTCTGTTGGGGTGAATCTCCTCCTGTCTTCTTTTTGCAATTTCTGCTATTTTTCTAGCATTTTCTGAGATATTAATTTTATGTTCTTTTTTATTTTGATTATCTATCTGTGTAGTTTGATATGGATTTCCACCTCTCTGTTTATTTGATGAGGTTTCAGGGATTAGATAACTATCTTCTATATTTAAATCTTCATCTTTATAATTTTCTGTTGTATCTATTTTTAAATCAAAACTGTTTTTGGTTTGTCGTTCTATCTGATTTTGGAAACGACTTTTTCTATTACTATTACTTTCCCAATCATCAAGATTATCAGGAACAGAGATAGTAACTTCATAAGTTTTAGACTTTCCAAAAAGCCCACTACCTTTTATAGTTTTGGTTTCAACTATTGAAATCTCTTCTCCATACAATAAAGTAGCTTTTTTAACAGCTGCCTGAATTGAAGCCCCTTGCATCTTTTTTATGCTCATTTTAATCTACCTAAGTTTATTAATGGAATTAATACAGATTCTCTATTATGCCAATCTCTATGTGGAATAACCAATTTTTTACTTTTTATTTTAAATTTATCGAAAAATATTATGTCTATATCAAGAGTTCGTGGAGCATTTGGAAAAGTTCTCTCTCTTCCAAATCTTTTTTCTAAATAGAGTACTCGCTTTAAAAAATCATCAGGATATAATTTTGTTTCAAGCAGTATAACTCCATTAAAAAAATACTCCTGCTCAATATAACCAAAAGGAGGATTTTTTAAAATTGGAGATGTCTCTATAATTCTAACATTTCCATCTCTTTCAAATCTATGAAAAAGTTTATTAAATCTATTTTTAACATCTCCAATATTTCCACCAATACTTATTAATACTTTAAAATTTTTACTTTTTAAAGCTTTTCTATAATATGGAAAAAGTAGTTGATAATGAAGAGAGAGATTTTTTGAAAGTTCTTTTTTCAATTAAAGCACCTTAGCTTTTCCATCTTTCATTACAACCATATCTTCAATTCTAACACCTAGAAAATCAGGAATATAGATAGCAGGTTCAATTGTGAATACCATATTATCCTCAATCACAATATCAGATTTAGCTGAAATATTTGGATATTCATGAATATCCAACCCAACTCCATGCCCAGTAGAATGTATGAACTTATTTCCAAACCCAGCTTTCGTTATAACATCTCTAGCAATCTTATCAACTTCAGAAGCTTTCATTCCACTTCTAACTTTTAAGATAACCTCATCATGAGCTTTTTGAACAATATCATATATATTTTTAACTTTTTGACTCATTTTAACTGATGAAAATTTGGATTGTTGAAACATAAAAGTTTCAGTTCTATCTGAACAATAACGATTATATTTAACTCCAGCATCTACAAGAATTAAATCACCGTTTGCAAGTCGTCTATCAGTTGGACGAGCATGAGGTTTTGATGTACTTTCATTAAAAGCTACAATCGGATCAAAACTTAAATTTAAAGAGCCTTTTCTTTGCAGAATCGTACTCATCTTAAAGTGTAACTCTTTCTCTTTTTTGCCAACACCTTTAACTGTCAAATACTCTCTAAATGTATGAAATGCTATTTTCCCATATTGTGCTGCCGTTGAAAGATATTGAATCTCTAAATCAGTTTTAATTAATCTTCGATGTTTAGAAAAATGCTTTTTAGGCACTAAATTTAGATCAGTTTGTAACTTCTCAAATTCAGCAATATTCCATTCATAAGGATCAAACACCAGTTTCACTTTAGGAGTAGATTTTAAAATATTCTTTAAAGAAGTTATCAAATTTGAACTTTCAATAACTTCACAATTTTTAGCCTCTTTTTTTGCTTCCTCTGTATAACGAGCATCAGTTATAAAAAATTGCTCCGAACCCAACTTTAAGAAAATTGAGTTGTCACAACTATACTTGACTTCATAATATATAGAGTTCTCATCTTTTAATATAAAGTTCATATCTAATGTACTTATGATTTAAGACTTTTTTGAGACTGTTGTTCTTGCAGAACTTTAATCTCATTTAAAATTTGAACCATTCCCATCATAGCTAAATGGTAAGTAAAAGGTCCAAAACCTGAAATTTGACCCGCAACAACTGGAGCAATTAAAGATTTTTGTCTAAATTCTTCTCTTCTATAAATATTGCTAATATGAACTTCGATAGTTGGAAGATTTACAGCAGTTATAGCATCTCTAATTGCAATTGATGTATGAGTATATGCAGCAGGATTAATGATGATTCCATCAGAATCACCTAGACATTCTTGAATCTTATCAACAATTTCACCCTCTAAATTAGTTTGAAAGAAATCGATCTCAAAACCATTTTGAGTGGCTACATCTCTCATCTGTTGATGAATCTGTTCAAGTTTCATACCACCATAAATATTTTGCTCTCTTGTTCCTAACATATTTAAGTTAGGACCTTGAATAACTGTAATTTTCATATAAATTCCATTTTTAATTTTTGAAACCATTATACAATAAAACATAAAATTGAATTGAATTTTATCTGATTAATTCTGAATTAAAATAAGTGATAAAACTTATGTTTTTAAAAAGAATACCCTATACCAACTAAAATTTGTTGTATATTTAAATAGTCTTTAGTTGTGATTATTATTGGGGCTTGATAACTCAAATGAAAATTAAATTTTTGATATATATATTTTAGTTTAACACCATAAATTAGATTAAAGCCAAATCCAAAACCTAGATCTTCAATTTCACCTATATATGCAACTGTGCCATTTTTAGATATTTGAAAATTTGGAGGTATTTCAGATTTAGAGATGTTCTGTTCTCGTTGAAACTCCTCTTGAGTTGGATAGATAAAATTCTTTATTTTTCCTATATATACTGAAGTTCCAATTCCCGAAAAAACTTCAAAGACAAAAGTATTTTTTCCTCTATTTTTACCAAAATTTAAATAATAGAAAAAAGATGGAATCGCATTTATTGATAAATGGTGAATAGATGTTTTTAAGTCTGTTTCAACTTCAGAAACTGAACCATCAGTTAGCACAGCTCTTTGCATATTATAATTGGAATATCTAAAGTTAGTATTGAGGTATAAACCAAAATGTTGCCCAATTGAATAACCTTTAGATTTTAGCGATATATATGGTGATGGAATAACTCCAAAACTGTTTTGAAAATCTATTCTATGGGACTCCACAATAAATCCATCTTGAAATTTTAAAGATTGATGAGGTATATAATCTATACCAATTTCAACTTTATGTTTCATAGAATCAAACATTAGAAATGATGTATCTAACAAATTTTTAGAGTCTAAATTAATAGTAAAAATAGCTAATAAAATTGATAGATATGAAATTATATTTTTTATATTTGAACTCAACTTTAGTTCGCTTTTTTTTTGCTAGAATTATACTAAATAATAGATAGGAGTTTATTATATGAGATATATTATCTTATTAATGTCTTTATCTTTAGCTGTTATAAATGCTAAAGATTATTCAGTCAAACTCTTTGATACAAATATCTCTCAAGGGATCTGGCAGATGGTCGGAACTCAAGGTTTAAAAGATATTTCTGTTGAAGGTGTCACATTTTCAAGTAGTGCAGATGCATCTACCAACTATCCAGTAATTCCAGATGCTGAAGATACAGGTTTAGATGATAATTTAGTAGATGGTGTAAGTACTGTTTATAACGAATCGGGAGTTTCAGAGGCAGAAATTAATATTGTCAATGTTTTTGACACTAATTTATCTGATGGAGCTTTTAATAGACTAAATCCAATTAACGGCGAACTATCTATTTATAGATATAACGGTAGCGGTTTTGAAGATGTTTGGTCATATTATAATAGTAAGAATAGTTTAGAGGGTAATGACTTTATTAAGCTTGAAAAGGGTCGAGGATATTGGGCTAAATATCAAAATGATATTGCAAGTTTTGATACAAATCATTCATATAATTCAAATGCTGGGTTTATCTTTAATGATGATTTTAGAATAGGTATTGAAACTTATACGGATAAAATTGCTAATGGTTGGAATCTTTTATCTCTTCCTGAAAAAAGAACTATTGAAAATGTATATATGGTTATATTAGACTTTGATAATACAAAAGATAATAATTTTACAGTTTCAAGAAAAGATGATTTAAATAAAATAAAAGTTGATTTTGATAATAATGCTCAACTAATTCCAGCAGTTACAAAATTTAATTCAGACCTATCAGCACTTAATATTATTGCAATTCAATCTAATATAAATTCAAGAGATCAAATTATACTTTTAAGCAGAAAAGATTTTGTAATATCAGAAACAGTTGCAATGACAACACTCTCTATTCCTAACTTAACTTCAGTAAATTCTGATGGAAATAAAACTATTTTGTCTAAAAGTATTTATGGTCTAGTTCTTGATATGAATAGCTCTTTTATCTCAAATTTTAGCTCTTTAAATATCGATTTAAATGGTGAAGATATAGATTTAACCTCATCAAATTTAGAAAGTTCAACTAAAGATATTAATTCAATTAATCTAATAGGTACAGATAAAAATTTAACTCTTCTGTTTTCTGAAAATGTCTTCTATATTGAAAATAAGAACTATATTAAAAGTTATGAATATAATGGTTCAGCAAGACCTAATGGGTTCTATTCAGTTGATGAGAATCAAACTATTTTTCAAATCACAGATAATAGAAAAGATATAAATGAATCTTTAACTATAACTCAAAATAGTTCAAAACATGAAATTTTTAGAGGTTATAGAAATGTAGTTGATTTTATCTCAAATTTAATGATTGATAGTACAGGTGTTATAACATTTGCAGATCTATATCAAGTTCCTAGTTATCTAAAAACTTATGCTTTTCCAAAAACTGATAATTTAAAATTTTTCTTGAGCCATGTATTTGATGGTTATGTTCCAACTCAAATTCTATCTTTAAAAACTGAACCAACTATTAATGGCGATTGGAACAGTATGCCTATAAACAACGATTTAACAGATTGGAACTCATTTGTTTCGAGATATGATAGATTATTTTATGTGGATAAAAGAAAATCTTATTGGGTTAAATTCTCTGAATCAACTTCAACAACTTTAGATGTTCAGATTGATGATGAGCAAACATCAATTTCAAGAGATATTACACATCAACTTTCAGATGACAATCTTACGATTACAAATATAGTTCATTACAATGTTCAAATCTTCCTTAAAAATGTTACAAAATCTGTTCGAGGTTATGTAAAAGTTGAAAACTTAGAGATTGATTTAAAACCTGAACTTGATGGTTCTCTTTTAACTGCTGAAATTGATTATGAATCTCTATACCAAATATCAAATTTAGATAATATTTCTGAAGTAACTGCTGTTGTAGTTGATGAAAATGGTATTGAAAATAGTATCGTATTAGATATTAATTTTACAAAACCTGATAAACCAAGTGATTTAATCAAATTAGTAGATATTATTGATGATAGTTTTTATAGAATTTATCAAAATGGACTTGAAAATGTAAAAGCTGTTGAATCTCTATATCCTGAACTTTGCCAAGATTTAGGAGTTACAAACCTATTTGTAACTAAAGTTGATAACAGTGATATATCTTTAAATACAAATCAATTAATCTTTTCTGATCCTGTAAAAATTGTCTATGCCTCTATGTATAAAGGAACTTCAAAATTAACCAGTGCAACTGATTCAAATATTGAACAACCTATTAAATATGATTCAAATTGTGAAAAAGTTAGTGCTGAACCTGTTGAGACTGAAGGTGTTACAGTTGGTTCTTCTTCAGAACAGATATATCTTTTTTACAAAAAATCATCTGAATATCTCTTTGATACTTTAAGTGCTCCAAAAGTGATGTATATAGAAATTAATAATAATACAGTTCAGATTGAGTTTGATTCAAGTTATGAGGGATATGATTTTTATATCTTAGACTCTGTTGAAAATGTTTTCAAAGGTCAATTTATATCTGATGATTTTGATGATGACACATCTCCTTATCTTCTCACACAGATAAGATAAATTTAAATTAGTATGTCACATACTATATTTTTATCTCTTTTAATTTCTCTATTTTCAGGTTGTTCAAATGCTCCTGAAAATGGAGTCCCACTTATTTTAAATAGTGGGAATTTAACAATAACTGATAAAGAAAAAGTGGTCGAAGAGCAATCTAAACCTCAAATAGAAGTTAAAAAAGAGAGTATATATCTATATATTCCATCTCAACAAAGAGTTAGCTTAAATATTGGAAATACAAAAACAGTTAGTTTTAATAGTTCAACTCCAGATATTTTATTAAAAACAGATCGAGATATTGTAGATATTGAGTTACCAACAAAAATGTGTAATGGAACAAATTGCTCAATTAGTATAAAAGCTAAAAGTTCAGGAACTGATGTTGTTACAATTTCTGCTAAATCTGATCCAACCGTATATCTAAAAATATATGTAACTGTTCAAAAAGTTGTTGAAGTAGTTGTAACAACTCCAAAAGAGAGTGAAACAGATAGTAATAAAACTTCGGATTCTTCTAATACGGAAGCAGACATTAAAGATAATAACACAGATGATGAGGTTTTAAACTCTAAAGATAAACTTGCATTTAAGTTTAAAACAGGTCAATCAACTAAAATTTACACTAGTATTGGAGAGTCTATTATAGTTACAACTGTTTTAGACTATCCTAGAGATAAAGATGAAAAAATTAATGTTGTGCCTATGGCTGAAAATAAAGTTGAGATTCAATCAACAAAAAAAGATGAAGAGTTAAGTACAGATAATAGATATATATTCAAAACTTCTATTATTGCAACTTCATCAGGAGTTGAAAGAGTCTCATTCCGAGTTGTAGATAGCAATATTTCTATCTCATTAAAATTAACAATAGATTCTGTTGTTTGTGGAGTTAGTGAAAAAAATTTCAATGTTCTAAAAAGTGGATCTTCAAACTCTCAACTAATATTGGGTTCTAAATTAGGATTTAATAGTGTTGAGATAATCTATCCAAAATTGACAACTAGCTCTAAATTAGAGTTACAAAATTTTATATATATCTCTGATAGCAAAGATGGATCAACATCTCATAGCAATAGTGCAATCAACTCTTTTTCATTTATAAAATTTATTGAAGATTTAGAGGGTAAAGATTATAAGATCAGATATAAAAAAAATGGAGATTTAAAAATTATATGTTTAAATGGTATTTTTCCAAAAAGAGATATTCTTCAAGAGAGTATAAAAGAGGAGGTTGTAGAGGAGAATGCTCCAAAAGGTCCATCTAACTAAATTCAAACAAAATAGACGAGCTTATATATCTTTATGGCTATTTGGAATTATATTTACCCTATCTATCTTTTCAGAATTTATTGCAAATGATAAACCGATAGTAGTTATTTATAACTCAGAGATATATTTTCCGATCTTTAATAACTATTATGAAACAGAGTTTGGAGGAGATTTTGAAACTTATACAGATTATCGAGATATATATATCTCAGATAAGATCAAAAAAAGAGGCTTTATTATTTGGACACCTGTAAAATATAGTTTTGACTCTATAAATTATGAGCTTTCTTCTCCTGCTCCATCTCCACCGACTTTTGAAAATATTTTAGGAACTGACGATAAGGGAAGAGATATTTTTGCTAGAATACTTTATGGATTAAGAATATCCATTCTGTTTGGTTTAACATTAACATTTTTCACTATTTTAATTGCTATATTTATTGGTGGAATTCAAGGTTATTATGCGGGAAAGACAGATCTATTTGGACAAAGGTTTATAGAGATATGGTCAGGTATGCCAATTCTATTTATTATTATTATTTTATCAGAGTTTATCACTCCAAATTTTTGGTTACTTTTGGGAATTATGCTTCTTTTTTCATGGATTCCAATCGCTTCACTAATTCGAGCTGAATTTTTAAAAGTTCGTAACTTTGAATATGTTCAAGCTTCAAAAGTTATGGGAGCTTCAGATTTTAGAATTATTATTAAACATCTACTTCCAAATGGATTTGTAGCTACTTTAACATATCTGCCTTTTATAGTAGTTAGTTCAATTATCACTTTAACATCATTAGATTTTTTAGGATTTGGTCTTCCAATTGAAACGGCCTCTCTTGGAGAGATGTTGAGTCAAGCTAAAAATAATCTTCATGCTCCTTGGATAGGAGTCACAATATTTTTAACTCTATCAACTCTTTTAGTTTCTCTAATTTTTATTGGTGAGGGGATTCGAGATATGACAGATTCTAAAAGTTAATATCTCTAATTTTTATTAAATTTTGAAACTAAAACACCTGAAATAATTATAGATGCAATTCCTAAAAAAGCGATGAGGTTTGGTATCGGTTCATTTAAAATTATTACTCCAATTAAAATTGAAAATATAATATTTGAGTAACTAACTGTTGAAACGATTCCAGCTTTTGTTTCGCCATAAGCTTTTGTCATAAATATCTGGGCAAAAGTGGCAGTTATTCCTAAAGCAAATATTGAGAATATATTATCTAAATTTGGAATAATAATTGGAGCAATTAGAAAATCAAGATAATTTGGAGGTAGGTAAAAAGTCCCAATTATCAATAAAATTGCAGGAGCGACTGTTCCAATGGTTGTAAAAGATAAAACTATTGCTCGAGCATCATAATATTTTCGAAGTTCTCTAACAGATGTATAAGCTAATCCAGCTCCAATTCCACTAAATACTCCTAGTAAATCAGTTTTAGAAAATTCAAATCCAATAGGTTGGACTATTAAAATAATTCCGATAAACCCTAAAAATATTGATAATATTTGCAACAGATTTAATCTCTCATTTAAAAATATAAATGCAAAGATAGATGTAAATATTGGAGCTGTTTTACTAAAAGTCATAGCTTCAGCTAAAGATATATTTGAAATATTATAGAAAAAAGCAAGAAGTGCAATAAATCCAATTAAACCTCTAAAAATTAGAAGCCAAATTTTTCCTCCAATATGAGTAAATGGATTTTTATAGACTGAATATAGGATAATTACAACTCCAAAAATATTTCTAAAAAATGTAATTTCAACTGAACTCATAGAGTTACTCAAATCTTTAACAAAAATTCCCATAATAGCAAATAGAAAAGATGAAAATAGCATATATTTAATAGCAATAGCTGTATTATCTTTCAAAAAAGTCCTTAAAATTTAATTTTGCACTAATATATTAAGAATAACTATTTTGTATTTAAAGGAAAAATTTGTCTATGTTATGAGGAAATTATTTTTTGAAATATTTGAAGATATCTTCCCTAAAAAAGGGAAGAATTTGCTGTTAAGAGATTATTTTGTAAATTCAACGATTGCCATTGGAGCAGCATCGCCTCTTCTAACACGAGTTTTAATAACTCTTGTATAACCACCTTTAACATCTACAAACTTAGGAGCGATCTCATTTAAAAGTTTTTTAGTCGCTTCTTTATCTTGTAGCATTTTGAAAACTGCTCTATGAGCATTAAAATCATTAACTCTTGCTTTTGTAACAAGTTTCTCAACATAGCTCTTCATAGTCTTTGCTTTTGCTAAAGTCGTTTCAATTCTATGTTCTGTAACGATCGCAATTGCAAGGTTTTTCAAGAGAGCCTTTCTATGAGAACTTGTTCTACTTAGTTTTCTATAACCATGTCTGTGTCTCACATCTACTCCTTAATATTTAATTGTTCAGCTCGTCGTCTGAATTCAGTTTTAGCTTTTTCTGACAAGAAGCTTAAACTATCTTTGTCAATTCCCGATTTATCGAGAGCTGTTTTTAGATCAGATATTGAACCTGCTCCAAAGTTTTTAATGCTTTTTAACTCTTTATCTTCAAAGAATGCTACATCACCAACAAATTTAAACTCTGCGGTAGTTAATGCATTTGCAACTCTTGGTTTAAGTCCAAAATCTTTAATTTCAATTAGAAGTTTTGTTATAGCTTCCTCTTCTTCTTCAGAAAGAGAAGCTACATCTTCATAATTGTTATCTCTATATTGATCATCATTTCCAGTTGTTACAGAATCAGTTGTGTTACTATAAATCTTTTTAAAGACAGATAATTGACTTTCCATAACTTGTAAGCTGTTAATAAAAACATCTTTCGGTGATGATTGTCCATCAGTTACAATATTAAAAATAATTTTTTCAAAATTAGGATTATCCTCTATAAGAACATTTTCGATCTCATAGTTTGCTTTTTTTATTGGTGTAAAATAAGCATCAAGAGGAATATAATCTAACTCTTTTAAAACAGAATTTCTTATATCTTCACTTGGAACATAACCAATCCCTTTTTGAATAATAATCGTAAAATTTAACTGACCATCTTCATTTAAAGTAGCTAAAAAACTATTTGGAGTCACAACCTCTACCATATCATTGTTAAGGTCGGAACCATAAATCTCTTTTGAACCTTTGAAAGAGTAAGAAACTTCTGCTTTTTCCAAATCATCTTTAAGTTTAAAACGGATAGATTTTAGGTTAATAATCAATTCAGAAATATCTTCCAACATTCCAGGAATATTATCAAACTCATGAGAAGCATTCTCAACTTGAATAGCAATTGGTGCATAACCCATTGAACTACTCATAAGAAGTCTTTTAAGAGGGTGTGCAAAAGTTATTGCAAAACCAACCTCGAAAGGAAAGACATTTATGTTTATCTCATTGCTATTAATCTCTTCAATCTCAAATTTAGTTGGAATCAGTGGTGCTGTTTTAATTTTTCTCATTTCAAAAGTCCCTTTTAGCTATTATTTAGAATATAACTCAACGATAAGTCGTTCTTCAACCGGAATATTAACTTCGCTTCGTTCTGGTAATCGTGTAAAGATTCCGCTAACTTTATCTTTATCAACATCAATCCACTCAACAATACCAGTTTGATTAGTTAATTCTAAAGCTCTAACAACTTGAGGGTTAGTTTTTGTAGCTTCTTTGATTTCAACTTTTTGACCAATCTTAATTTTGTAAGATGGAATATCAACTTTTTTACCATCAACTAAAACATGACCATGTGATACAGTTTGTCTAGCTCCAGCTCTTGTTGTAGCAAATCCCATTCTATAAACAACATTATCTAATCTTGTTTCAAGAAGAGTAATAAGGTTTTCTCCTGTATTTCCGCCCATTCTACTTGCAGTTTGAAAAAGTTTTCTAAACTGTTTTTCGCTAAGACCATACATGAATTTTGCTTTTTGTTTCTCATTTAACTGAAGTCCATACTCTGAAGTTTTACCTCTTCTTTGACCATGTTGTCCAGGTCCATAAGGTCTCTTTTCAAGAGCTGATTTTCCAGAAAGTCTTCTCTCACCTTTTAGTGCTAAACTAACACCAAATCTTCTTTCAATTTTTTCTACGGGTCCTCTATATCTAGCCATTCAATCTATCCTTATACTCTTCTTCGTTTTGGAGGGCGACAGCCGTTATGAGGTAAAGGAGTAACATCTTTAATAAAAGTAACTCTAAGCCCCTCTGTTGCACCAATTGATTTAACCGCAGTTTCACGACCACTTCCTGGACCTTGAACTTTAATTCCAACCTCTCTTAGACCATGCTCTTTAGCTTTGCTAATCGCATCATCAACAGCTTGTTGTGCAGCAAAAGGAGTAGATTTCTTACTACCTTTGAATTTTAATGACCCAGCACTGCTCCAAGAGATAACATTACCCATCTCATCTGTCACAGTTACAGTTGTATTGTTAAAAGTAGCGGTAATATGAACGATACCTTTATTAATACTCTTTTTTACTTTTTTACGAGTTGATTTTCTATTTTTTGCCATTATCTATCCTAATTACTTAGCTGCTGCACCAACAGTCTTCTTTTTACCCTTACGAGTTCTAGCATTTGTTTTAGTCTTTTGACCACGAACAGGAAGACCTTTTCTATGTCTTAATCCTCTATAACTACCTAAGTCCATAAGAGATTTAATATCCATTGCGATTTTCTTTCGAAGATCTCCCTCAATGATATATTTATCTGTTCTAAGAAGTTTTGAGATTGAAGCAATTTCTGCATCATTTAACTCATAAACTCTTTTTAATGGATCAATATTAGCCTCTTGTACAATTTGCTTAGCTGTATGAATTCCTATACCATAGATATATGTTAAACCAAAAGCTACGATTTTCTTTTTAGGTAAATCTACCCCTGCAATTCTTGCCAATAGTTATCCTTGTCTCTGTTTGTGTTTAGGGTTTTCACAGATTACTCTGATCACACCTTTTCGTTTGATAATTCTACATTTATCACACATCGGTTTTACAGATGCTCTTACTTTCATGAGAATTCCTTATAGGAAATTAGAGTTTTAAAACTTGAGTAACCAGATCCTTTAGGTTTAAAGGAGTGTTAAACCAGTTTTTATATATAGAGATAATATCTATATATATAAAACCTCTCCAATGTTCAGTTTAAAGATCTGAAATAAGTTTTAAAACAGCTGACATTATATCTAAATTTTTTATATATTATAAATTGAGTTTATAAATAGAAGGTGTGGGAAATCTAGAGGTTCTAAAGTAGCAGATGAACCTCTAAATTTTAATATTTACACAAACTCTAAAGTAGCAGATAAGTTTATGATTAACAAAATTAAGGTACTGAAAGTTCAGTACCAAAAGTGACCAAATAATATTGGTTTATAAAATAGATTAAAAGATTCCTCTCGTTTTCTATCTCTTAGTTTTCTAAATTTTCACAAACTGGTGCAGAAATATTAACAATAGCATAACCTTCGTTATTATTTGAACCTACTGTTCCAGTTGAGAAAAGCACAGGAACTTTAATGTCAGCCCCTTTTTTATATTGAACACCATCTTTGATTTTAAAAGAGAATTTACCAGTTGAATTCCATTTGATAACATTAGTTTGAGAACCGATAATATCTCTTGGATCATCAGATGATTCTGTATCTAAACCAATTACAGCACCTTCTGTAACCTCATCAAGATTAGCTAAACAAGTATTATCTAAATCAAGATACCAATAAGCAAGTTCTTCAGAGGTTCCAGAATTACTAGTTTTAGTAACTGTATAGTTCCATGATCCAACTCGACTATCAAAATCAACAGCAATTGAGAAATTGGTTAAACCAACAGATAGTTGTTCATCGTCATAATTAATAAACATTGCAGAATATTGACCTTGAATTAAAGTAATTTCAGAACTATTACCTTCTTCAATAACTTCAAGATCTACAGACATATAAACAGATTTGTTTTTATTAACTAGAATCTCTTTTGAATAATCATTATAATTTGCCAAAGTAACCATAATTTTGTAATTACCATAAGTAATATTTGGCAATACAATTAATCCATCATTATTAGTTAAAGCTGAACCAATTAGTTCATTATCGCTATTAAAAATTTTTAATTCAGCTGAAGCTAAAGGAACTCCTGTTGATGTAACTAGAACAATAATCTCTGAAGGTAAAGCAACTAATTCAACAGTTTGAGAAACTTCTGAATCTTCAACTGTAATTTCAATAACTTTTTCAGCATAATCTTTAGCAGTAATAACAACCGAAGTAACTAAATTAACACCTGATAATTTATTTAATGTAAAAGATATTTTTCCATTTTCATCAGCAGTTCCTGTATAAATAGCAACATCTTCGCTATCTTTTACAACAATACTTGCATCAGCAATTAATGCTTTATCAAATTCATCAATAACATTTAAAGATACATTCACATCAATAGTATCTTTTTCAAGTTGAAAATTAAATTGATTTAAAGACATAGTAATAGTTGTTGTAGCAATCTTGGTAGAGATAAATAGTGTTTTAGAAATTTCAATTGAAATTTTTGTTCCAATTTTAGTTGCATAACTATAAACTCCATCATTATTTGTAGTTAAAGTTTCAATAGTTTCACCATTTGCATCTTTAATTACAACAGTAACATCAGAAAGAGCTATTCCTTCCGCATCAGTTACTATACCACTAACTTGAATCTCTTTAGCAGTTAGTACTAAATTTCCAACTGTATTTGCAACATCTCTTTCAAGAGTAATTACAGTCGCAGTTGAATTAGTATAACCCTCTTTTGAAGCTGTAAATGAACCTTGAGAAGTTGGATTTTTAAGTTTTAATTCAACTTCACTTGAGAAAGAACCAGTGCTATCAGTTGTAAATTCATATTTATCATCTTCACCAGTTGTGCTATCAGTTACTGAAGCCTGAACAGTTGCACCTGCAACAGCTTGACCATTTTCATCAACAACATCTCCAGCAACAAGATTATTTTCAGCTAAATTAAAACAGATTGGAGAAGCAATATTTACAGAAAGTTTAATGTCTGTATCTGTTGAAATAATCAGAGGACTATTTAAATCTTGGCTATATTCAGAAGATGAATTAACAACAAAACTTATCTCACCATTTCCATCAGATTGAATAGAGTCAATTATACCAACACTATTTAGAGAAACAGTAGTTCCACCAGTGATTTGAGTAATTTGTTCCATACATAAATAAGAAAGAGTTAAAGTAAAGTGAGTTTTATTAACAGTAGCATTTTCGCCTTTAGCAATAGAATATGTCCATCTATTTGTATCAGCATCAAAATTTGATTTAACATTAAATGAAACAACTGAACAATTAGAATCTTCACAGACTTGATCGTCGTCATCACCATTACCGTTGTCATCACCATTATCATCATCGTTAGAATCAGTTAAAAGTTTAACATCTAAAGTTACATCATCATTTAAATCAGAAATTAAAATTTGTGAATTATAATCAATTTCAGAATCAACATTATATTCATTTGGATTAAATGTAATTGAATATCTGTTAGCAGATAAAATAGTTTTATATTCGCCATTTTCATCTGTTATTGAAGTATAAGTAACTAAACTCTCAACAACTGTTCGATAGAAAACTTTAATACCTTTTAGAGGTACTCCATCTTTACCAGTTACAGTTCCTTTAACAGTTACAATCTCATCAGAATATTTAACACAAATAACTTTTTTAGGCATTTGTGGATCAGCATGTTCTTCAAGATAATAATCTTCAACAGGTCCAACAACTCTAAATACTTTAACTGTTTCATTGTCTCCATTAACAGTCCAATATTCACCACGATCTAAATTTTCATCAGCAACTCCAATTGGATAACCTGAATTAAAGTAGATAGATTTCATCTCTTCAACTGTTGGTAATCTTTTTTCATCACTAGCACAAATTGATTTAGCTGTTTCCCAATCTGTAAAATGATCTGTTTGAACAAACTTTTTAGATGGAAGAGCTTCATTATCAGTATCGATTGTAAAAACAACATGTTTTCTAAATGAGATCCAATGAGGGAATATTGCACCATCAGTAAATCTTACAGTCCATAAGTTGTAACCATCATTATTAATTGAACTCTCTTGAACTGACGAAGAAAAATACTCATGAGCAGTAAATTCAGATCTTCTATCACTGTTATATAAAGCGGTAAGTTCTTCAAGAGTTAGAAGTCTCCAACCTTTATATCTAGCATATTCAAGAGCTTTATCAGCACCCATCTCTCTATCAATAGTAAAGAATTTAAGTTCCATATCATTTACATAGCTAAGGTCTTCTGAAATTAAAACAAAATCAAGAATGTTAGATGTAGCAACTGCTTGAGTAACTTGGAAGCCATCTGCAATTACAGTAACTGTCGCACCTAATTGAGCATTGTAAAGTTGATAAACACCATTAACACCAGTTATGATCTCGTAAAGTGTATCATCAATAGATATTGATACTTTTGCACCTTCAATTGAAGCTCCATTAATATCTGTAATATATCCAGATAATGTGATATTTGTGTCAAGGTCTGTATTATCAGAAGTTCCCTCTCTACCACAATGAACTGTAATGTAACTAGCTGTTGGAACACCATTTAAAGTCGTGTTATGCTCAATAAGTTTTCCACCATTTGGACATTGTTCGCTACCAATTGGTAGAATAATCTCTGTTTGGTTATCAACATATTTTACATCACCTGTACAATAAGTTGAGCTGTAATCCCAATAAGCGATATGAACATCTTTTTGACCATCTGAATCAACAGTCCATCTTTCATGAAGAACTACTTTTCCACCATAAGGACATTCAGAAGCATTAGCTTCAGTTGTTGTTTCAAAATCAACAGTATCACTATACTCTAACCCATTACAAGTTGTTGTAGTGTAATCCCATTTCTCAACATGAACATCTTTAGTTTCACAAGTTCCAGCAGTTGATGTCCATCTTTGATGTTGAACAATCTCACCACCATCTGGACAAGTGTTATCACCGATTGGTAAAATATTAGTAATTTCACAATCAACAGTATCACTATATTCTAAACCATTACAAGTTGTTGTGCTGTAACTCCATTTTTCAATAACAGTTCCATCAGCCGTACATCTTTTATGATCAAATATCGCACCACCATCAGGACAGATTGAATTTTCACCAATTCCCCAAACAGTTTCAGAACCACATTCAGTTGTATCATCATATTCTAAACCATTACAAGTTGTTGTGCTGTAACTCCATTTTTCAATAACAGTTCCATCAGCCGTACATCTTTTATGATCAAATACAATTCCACCATCAGGACAGATTTCGCTACCAATATTTAAAGTAACTTCAGAACCACATTCAGTTGTGTCACTATAATTTAAACCAACACAGTGAGTTGAATTATAATCCCATTTGTCAATGTGAGTTTCAAAAACACCATCATTATCTGAATCTGTAAAGAATGTATGCTCAATAATTGTTCCACCATCAGGGCAAATATCACTTCCAATAGCTAAATCATGATTTGTAACAATCTCTTTAGCATCGTTGTAATCTAAACTTCCACAATTTGTAGTGTTGTAATCCCATTTAGGAATTCTAACAGTATCAATATTTGCAGTATAAATTCCATCGTTATCAGCATCTAAATATTTAATATGTTGAATGATTTTACCGCCATCTGGACAAATATCATTTTCACCAATTTTTAAAATTGTAATATCTAAAAACTCAACAGTTTTATCATAGTCTAAACCTGAACAGATAGTTTCTGAATAATCCCAATCTGAAATATGAGTATCTCCTGAATCTACTACACCGTTAGTATTTACATCAATAAATCTTTTATGGCTAATAATTTTACCGCCATCTGGACAAATTGAATTACCAATAGTTAAAATTTCTTCATCAATAGTCTCTAAAGTTCCGCTATAACTTAATCTATTACAAACAGTTGTTTGATAATCCCATTTAGCAATATGAGTTGAAGTTATATCTCCATTTTCATCAATTAAAAATCTTTGATGTAAAATTACTTTTCCACCATAAGGACAAACTTCAGGATCGTTATCAATTATTTGAGGAACTTCTTTTGTTTGATTATAATCGATACCTGTACAATGAGTTGTTGTATATTCCCAATCAGCAATATAAACTTTTGCATCATTTTCAAGTACATATCTTTTATGACTAACAATTTTTCCACCATCTGGACAGATTGTGTTTCCATCACCTATAACAAATACTTTAATAATTTGAAGATCTTCAAAAGTTTCATCATATTCTAAACTATTACAGTGAGTAGAAGTAAAGTCCCAATCAACTAAATGCTCATTTGTGTCATTAACATATCTCTGATGAAGAATTTTTTCTCCGCCAAAAGGACAAGTTGTATCACCAAATAATAGAGGAGTTGAACTGTTAATTTCATAAGTATTATCATAGTTTAGACCATTACAGATTGTAACATCATAGCTATAATTTGATGTATGACCAGCATCACCATTAAATACAACACTTACATTAATGATTTTTCCACCATTTGGACAAGTTTCATTTCCAACTTCTAATTTAGTAGTTGTATTATGTTCAACTTGCGAACCTGGAGCACACTCAATATCATAATATGAATGATTTAATACATTATTGTAATAAACATTATGCTCATATTTGAAACCACCATTTGGACACCAGTGATTAGCTTCTGAACTATAATCTGAAGATTTAAGAGCGATTGGAGTCATATCATCACGAACTAAATTAGTTGTATCTGTACAGTTATAATCGTTATATTCAGCAATTATTCTATCACCTTGAATCATAACTCTCTCTAATCTGTAACCGCCGTAAGGACATTTTGAACTATCTTCCATATCTGGAGTTAATAAAACTTTAGTTGTTCTGATTGTAACTTCACCATTGTTAGTGTCGCCATCACCATTGTCACCATTAGAATTATCACATTTGATCTCTGAATAGAAAGTCTCTAATTCACCATTGTTATCATAATCAACTGAATGTTTAAATTCTGTTCCACCATTTGGACAATCTGTTAAACTAGCCTCAACTGCAACAATTTTATGCTCACCTTGAACATAACCTTTATCAGTTGTTTGATTACAATAATAGATACTTGATATAAAGTCAGTTTTTAACTCATCATTGAAATAGTCAGCTCTTACACCACCATTTACACAGATTGAATCTTCAACTAAAGTAACTAACTCAACAACATTATCTTCTCTATCAGAACAGATAAAGCTATTATCACTAATTACAGATATATCATTAACTTTTTTAACATTAACCTGTTTGTTAATAACATTTTTACAGTTATCATTAGCAGTAGTTACAGTATATATAATATATGTATTTTGTGTATAAGCACCAATTCCATTACAGATATATTCATCATATTCAGAGAAAATATTTTGTTCTTCTACAACATTTGTTGGAGCAAGACTTAAAGCAACTCTACTATTATCACCAACAATTACATGATGAACTCTGATACCGCCGTCAGGACATACTTCGTTTCCAACAGATAATTCATAGTTAGTTGTAATATCATTTACATTTATCTCATCGCAGAAATAATCAACATAAGTAGTTGGAGTTGTATCTTGATCAGTTGTGTCAAAATCAACAACATGAACTTTTGCTACACCACCATTTGGACAACTTTTATTATTATCGCTAGGTTTAATAATAACTGTATAAACATTGTTTTCAAGTTCAGTCATAGAATCATCTAAGTGTAATTTTGCATCAGCAACACTAACAAGATTATTTGCATCAATATTTAAAAACTCTAAAAGAGCAGTTAATATTTTAGTAGCAGTTTCTTCATTTACATTAAGGTTAGTAATATTATTACTATCTACACCTCTAAAGTAAGCGATCTTGTCAGATACATCTGCAGATATTTGGATTCCATTATCCGCATTACCATCTGAATCAAGAGAAAGAAGAAGTCTTGCAGCAAATAAAACTCTGTTATCACTAAGATTAGAGTTTGCAAAAAGTTCAGTAATTGTAATTACTTGACTAATTTGCACCTTACCTAATGTTATACCGCCAATTTGAAATTGGATATATTCAGAGTTATCTGGAATGTTGGCAGAACCATCTTCTCCAGTTACACCTGTACCCGTAATTGTATTGGTAACACTAAGTGTTGTGTATGATAGACCTGTACAAAATGTATCTACAAATAAAACATTTGTTCCACTTTTTGTATCTCTATTCGAAGACTGACTAGTAGTATCGTTACTACTTTCTGGGTCAGTATTAACAGTAGAACCTGAATTGGTTGTACTGCTTGGACTAGAAAAAGCATCTGTTGAACTATCACTTCCACATGCATTGAAAAGAAGTGTTAATCCAACTAAAAGTAGTAGTTGAGAGAGAATTTTTCTCATAACCACATACCTCCTTAGGAATTTTTGAATAGTTGTATAAAATTTATACAACTATTTCTTACGACACAATTCTATAATTTTTTTTCAATATTTAAGTTTATATTTTTACGAGTTTATAAGTTTTGTTATAAGTATTCAAAATATAGCGGTGTATTGAGATGTTTAAGAAAAATTGATTAATTAAAAATAACATAAGAGAGCTTATATTCTTTGAAATTATTATCTACAATCAATAAATTAACATACTTTCATCTAATAATTTTATTTATAGAGAGTTTCTAAAACTTTTATAAGATAAATAGTTAGCAGATTAAAACTAAAAAATATAGTCAATAAATCCTACAAAATTATCTTTTTATTAAAATTCTTATTTCTACTTAGAACATCTGATTTAATTTTTAGCTTCTTTCCATTTTTATTAAATTTCGACATGTCATAATAAGTTTTAAAAAATTTTAAATACTAAATTGGAGATTAAAAAATGGTTGAAAGATATTCACGAAAAGAGATGAGTGATAAATGGACTCAACAAGCTAAATATCAAGCTTGGTTAGATGTTGAAATTGCGGGTGTAAAAGCTTGGAATAAAATTGGTCTGATTCCAAATAAAGATGCTAAAAAAATTATCAAAAATGCAAAATTTGATGTTACAAGAATTGATGAGATTGAAAAAGTTACGAAACATGATGTTATAGCTTTTTTAACTTCAATTTCTGAAAATTTAGGAAGTGAAAGTCGTTGGGTTCATTACGGAATGACCTCATCAGATGCGATTGACACTGGAGTGGCTTTGCAGATGAAAAGTTCGATGGAACTAATTATCAAAGATATGAAAATGGTTTTAAAAACTCTAAAAAAACGAGCTAAACTAGATAAAAAAACTTTGATGGTTGGTAGAAGTCACGGAATTCACGGCGAACCGATAACTTTTGGTTTAGTTGTTGCAATTTGGTATGAAGAGATGAAACGACATCTAAAAAATATTGAGGAATCTTTAGAAGTTATTTCAGTAGGTCAAATTTCAGGAGCAATGGGAAATTTTGCACATGCACCTATGGAATTAGAAGAGTTAGTTTGTAAAAATTTAGGGTTAAAACCTGCTCCAGTTTCAAATCAAGTTATTCAGAGAGATAGATATGCGAGAATGATTTCTGCTATCGGTTTAATGGCTTCGACAGTTGAAAAAATTGCGGTTGCGATTCGACACTATCAAAGAACTGAAGTTTATGAAGTTGAAGAATTTTTTGCTAAAGGTCAAAAGGGAAGTTCAGCGATGCCTCATAAACGAAATCCAATTCTTTCTGAAAATATTACAGGTTTAGCTAGAACTATTCGAGCTTTTGTTATTCCGTCAATGGAGAATGTGGCACTTTGGCATGAGCGAGATATTTCTCATTCTTCTGTTGAAAGGTTTATGCTTCCAGATGTTTTTATCACAACAGACTTTATGCTTCACAGATTAAATGGGCTTCTTGACAAAATGGTGGTTATGCCTAAAAATATGATGAAAAATCTGAATTTGACGGGTGGTTTAGTTTTCTCTCAAAGAGTGATGCTTGAACTTCCGCTTTTAGGAATTTCACGAGAAGATGGATATAAGATTGTTCAAAGAAATGCTATGAAAGTTTGGGAAGATCTGCAAAATGGTCAATCTGCTTTAAATAAAAAAGGGGAATCTCTTTATCTTCAACATCTTTTGAAAGATGATGATTTAGGCAAGAAACTTTCTGAAAAGAAAATTAGATCTCTGTTTGAATATAGTTATTATACTAAAAATGTAGATTCAATTTTCAAAAGAGTGTTTAAAAAATAATTTAAATTTTCTCTTAACTCTTCGTGTCAAACACGAAGATTTTAAGATTATACTATTTTTCCATTAAAAGTTTTACCAAAATAGAGAGAATTTTTTTCTTTAATTTTAGATCTCTGTTTAGTATCAAAATTTATCTTTTTAGAGATATTTAATCCTAAAAATTTTTGTTGATTTTTTGAGATTAAATTTGAAAGCTTTTCGAAACTTAAATAATTTTTTTGAACTAACTCCGTATAATAGATTGAAAGAATTGAATCTAAACCTGTAACTCCATATTGAGATTCCTGAAATGAACCACTTTTATCTGATTCTGAAACTTTATGGTGAAGAGAAGTTAGCATATCTATTTTTCCATCTTTTATAAATTGTAAAAGTTGATCTTTCCCTTTTTGAGATTGAAAAGGGGGATCAATTTTTGAGTAATTATTAAAATTTGCATATATAGAATCATCAAAAATTAGATGGTGAATTGAGATCTCAACTAAAACTTTTACACCTCTATTTTTAGCTAAATCTATTAAATTTAACGATTCAATATCTGTAACTCCCTGTAATAATGTTGGAACTTCAAAATATTTGATCATCTCAATTATTGAAGCAACTTCAACTCTTTCCGATAATCTTTCCCGTGTTGGCAAACCAAAATAGAAACTATCTTGATTATTAAAAATTGAACCATCTCCATCTATAACTCTATTTTGAATTTTACAAATTACAGGTCTATTTTTCATTTTTGCATATTCAAACACTCTACGAATTAGATTTTTATCACTATCACTTTCAATATATATAGCTAAATACCTGTCACTTAAAGATGAAAGTTCAGTTAATTTATTATCGTGAATTCCTGAAATAGATTGCAGAAGTTGAGTGTTTTTCATTTTTGAATCGAGTGACTCTAAAAGAGTTAGTTGAGAATCTGAAACAATTTTTATCTCAATTTGAGGCATCATATACCCAACCACTCCGTTTTCCACCATCTTTTTAGAAAGATTTTCTAAAGATGAGGTTGAAACTTTATTATCTTTCGGGACTAGATTTAAATCTATAATTCCATCTAAAATTACCATTTTTACTCTTTTTTATAATTTGTAAAATTTTAGCAAAGAAATTTATATTAATTGAATTCGTTCTCAATTAGCTTTGAGAACGAATCTTTTCAGGAGAAAGTTAGGAGTTTTATAAATGAAAAAAGTTTGATATTTTTACAACCATATCAAGAGCAGAAAATATCTAGTTTAGATTAAACTTATTTGTTAATCCAGAATCCATCAAACGGATTAATTTGTAGATTACCATCTTCATTAGCAATATTTCCATTTTTATCAAATTGAATATATTCCCAATTTTGAGTGTAAGCATCATATTTAAATACAGATTTCATAGTTCTAAGAAGTTCTAAATCCACATCTGCACTTGAACCAATTAAGTTCCAACCAGTTGGAAGGTCACTAATAAAGTCTGAAGTTATACTAGCTTCACCTGTTGAAATTGCTGGAGGAGTTGAACCATCAACCATATCTACTGTTGGATATGATGTGTTAGATGTTGATACAGTTTGATAAGATCCATTTTCACCATTATCTCTTTTATCGAATCTATCATCTGAATTGTATCTATCTTTTCGTTCTTCATCACCTCTTTCGAAAGAATCTCTATCCTCAATATCATGATCACCCATTTTCATATCATCACCAAAACGGTTTGAAAGAGGAATAGTTTCAGTTGTTTTAACTCCGTTTGAATCAAGAGTTGAAATCTTAATCATTTGAGAATCATTATCCATTTCAGTTCTGTTTTCAGTCCAATAACCAGTTTCATCTGTAAATTTATGGTAAGAGTTTGATCCATCATTAAACACTTCTTCAAAATAGATATTTCCACTATCATTACCAACATGTTGAATTACAGTTTGTCCGTCAGCATTAATATCTTCTTGAACATTAATAGCTTCAGATTTTTTATCAGCTTTATGGCTAAAGCTACCTGCAAAAGTTTGATTTACAGTTCCATCTTCATCATAAGAGATTGTTGTCTCATTTTGTGAATCTTTAGAACTCATTTTTTTATAGATAGTTCTATTTTGGTCATCATATTTAGTCTCAACCTGAAATACAACCTCATCGCCAACATATTCAGAGATCATAATCGGCAAACCATCACTATTAAATTTCTCAATAGAGTTTTCAGCAAATGCAACAGGAGATTCTGTCAAAATTAACAATCCTTCTGAATCTTTCACTGTTGAAACTACATTCACATCTCCAAATACAACACTCTCTTCAATCCAGTAATTACCTTGAGCAAGTTTGCCGTAAGTAAATCTATCATTACTATCATAAGTTGCATTCGCTTCAAGTGTTGTGCCATTTTCAAGATCAATAACTAAATGTGTTAAATTTCCTTTATCATCAATAACTTTTGAAGTATTTGGATTTGTTAAAGCAAAATCTATCATTTCAGAAGCATTTTGAACACCTGAATGCATATAGATCTCCATGTTCATCTCTATATCCATATTTTTATCTATCGATTTAGAAACTCTTTTAGCACTTTCTTGATGTTGAGCTTCTGATAAAGCTTTTTTTAGAGATGTTTTAAAATTAATTTTATGGCTATTCATCAACCTCATTTTACTATTTTTATCTGAACCATCATGATTAGACTTATCCAACATCTCTTTATCAGATCTATTATCCATAGAATTAGATTCATCTTGATGAGATCTTTCTGAATTTTCAGATGAAGATTTACCTTGTTCTCTATCACTAGAATTTTCTGATGAAGACCTATCTCTACTAGAATCAGATTCATCTTGATGAGATCTTTCTGAATTTTCAGATGAAGATTGTCTTTGTTCTCTATCACTAGAGTTTCCATTTTTTTTCTGTTCATCTAATAATTTAGAAGTTTCTTGAGATAGATTTGAACGATTATCTCTATCCCCACCTTTATTTCCACCGTCAGCCATAATTGGAGATGTAGCGATAACTGTTGTTGCTAAAACTGTTAAAAGTTTTGTCATTTTATAGTCCTTTTTATTTTTGTTTGGAAATTGTAACTTTTTAGTGTGCTAAAAGTGTGCTAAAAGAGAAACAGATTTAAAACTCAATTTTTAGGTAAATTTGTACTATTACAAATTTTGAGATAGCTAAAAAATGATAAAATTTGAAAAAATATAAAATTGGAGAAATTTCTATGAACGAGTTGATAGAAGAAATTTTAGAAGAGTTAAAGCTTGAGATGGAAGATAGTGTTGAATCGTTAAAAAGAAATTTTAAAACAATTAGAACAGGAAAAGTGAATACATCGATTCTTGATAATGTTTATATTGACTATTATGGTTCGATGACTAAACTTGGGCAAGTTGCAACAGTTTTAACAACTGATGCTACAACTATATCAATTTCACCTTGGGAAAAAAATATTCTTCCAATAATTGAGAAAGCTATTCAAACTGCAAATATTGGAGTAAATCCAAATAATGATGGTGATCAGATAAAACTATTTTTTCCTGCAATGACAACAGAACAGAGAGTTGAAAGTGTTAAGCATGGTAAAGTTATGACTGATAATGCAAAAGTCTCTATTAGAAATCATAGAAAAGATGGAAATAACTCAATTAAAAAACTTGAAAAAGATAAAGAGATAACTTCAGATGAGTCTAAATCTGCACAAGATGAGGTTCAAAAACTTACTGATAATTTTGTTGTAGCTATTGAATCTCTATTTAAAGCTAAAGAGATTGAAGTGATGAAAGTTTAATATGAATTTAAAAGAGATTTACAAAGAGAATGGGGCTTTTTTAGAGGGTCATTTTATTTTAAGTAGTGGAAATCATTCTAAATATTATCTTCAATCTGCTAGAGTTCTTGAAAATCCAAAAGTAGCAGAAAATTTAGCAAATGCTTTAGCAGATAAAATCAGAAAAAGTGGTTTAGAGATTGATACGATCTGCTCACCTGCTCTTGGAGGTCTTTTAGCTGGATATGAACTTGCTCGGGCTTTAGGAGTTAGATTTATATTTACAGAGAGAAAAGAGGGTGAGATGCAGATGCGAAGAGGTTTCACTGTTTCAAAAGGTGAGAAAGTTTTAATCTGCGAAGATATTATTACAACTGGAGGTTCAGCACTTGAAGCTGGAAAAGAGGTTGAAGCTCAAGGTGGAGATGTTGTAGGATTTTCAGCTTTAGCAAATAGAGGATTCTGTTCAAGAGTTGGAAGTGAAGTTGAGGCTACTCAAAATTGCAAATTACCTAAAAGCAAACCTCTTTTTGCTCTTGAAGATTTTATCTTTGAAATCTATAATTCAGATAGTTGCCCACTTTGTAAAAATGGTTCAAAAGCTATTAAACCTGGTTCAAGAGGAAATTAACTTTTTTAGAGATAGGGCATTTATGCCTTGTCCCTACAAAATGAAATTTTTCCTACTATAAATAGTATAATTTTTTATAAAATTTAAAAGGCTCATAAGTTGAAAATAGGGATTTCTCACAGTAGATATATTGCGGACAGAGTAGCTATGGATTTAACTAATCTTCCTTTTGTACAATTAACAAAAGGCTTAGATATTGTTGTTGCCGAAACAGAAAAACTTATTCTTGATGATTTACAAAATGAGAATGCTCTTGAAGAGAGAGTCCGTGAGATGATGGAGGAGTTTGAGGAGGAGATTGAGTATAATTATGCTGACGAGAGAGAACTTTTTAAGATGATTAAAAAAAAGTTAGCTCCTCAATACAATTTTGTACTTTCATATGAAGATAGATTTAATGCTCTTTCTCATAATATTTTAGATACCTTAATTATACAAGAGTTAATTGAGTTTAGAGTAAATGAGATAAAAGTAAAATCTATGATTTTTAACTCTATTGAAAACTATATTCAAGATAGGTTTGATGTTGAAGAAAGAGTTGTAAAAAAGATGGAAAGATATAAAAGAAAACTTATTTATGGAACAGATGATTACAGAATTGTGTTTCAAAAATTATATGAAGATGAATTAAGAGCGAAAGGAAGTTTATAATGAATAAAGTTTCAGTATATTTAGAAAATGGTCTATTTTTCAGAGGAGAAAGTTTTGGTGCTAAGGGAACTTCAGTTGGAGAAATTGTTTTTAATACATCTTTAACAGGTTACCAAGAGATAATATCTGACCCAAGTTATGCAGGTCAATTTATCACATTTACAACTGCTGAAATTGGAAATACAGGAGTAAATCTTCAAGATATGGAGAGTAAAAGATCTTTTTCGAAAGGTGTTATAATTAAAAATTATAATAATCGATTCTCAAATTTTAGAGCTGAAAACTCTCTTGACACCTTTTTAAAAGAGCAAGGAGTTATGGGTATTTCAGAAATAGATACTAGATTTCTAACTAAAACTCTTAGAAAAGATGGTGCAATGATGATGATCGCCTCAACAGAAGTTTCAGATAAAGAAAAATTAAAAGAGTTGCTTGAAAAATCTCCTAGAATTGAAGAGATAAACTATATTGATGAGGTCTCAACAAAAGAGATTTATAACCATAAATTTGGTGCTTACGATATAACAAAATTTGATTATTCAACAATAGAAAATCCTAAAGCCAAAATTATCGCTGTCGATTTTGGCATAAAAAGAAATATCTTAAATGAGTTAGTTTCTGCTGGAATTGAAGTTGAAGTCGTTCCAAATAGTGTAGATGTTCAATATATCTTAAATAGCTACTCTCAAAAAAAGATAAAAGGTGTGTTTCTCTCAAATGGACCAGGTGATCCATTAGTTTTAAAAAATGAAGCAGAGATGGTTAAAAAACTTATTTCAGCTGAAATTCCAATTTTTGGAATATGTTTAGGTCATCAACTTCTCTCAATCGCAAACGGTTACCCAACTGAAAAATTGAAATTTGGACATCACGGCGGAAACCACCCTGTCAAAAATTTAAAAACTGGTGCAGTTGAAATAACCTCTCAAAATCATAACTATTCTGTCCCTGATAATATTATTGATATAGCAGATGTTACACATAAAAACCTTTTTGATAATACAATTGAGGGTCTGATTTATAAAGATAAACCTATCTTTTCTGTTCAACATCACCCAGAAGCTAGTCCAGGACCACATGAAAGTAACTACATTTTTAAAGAGTTCGTAAATCATATTTTAGAGAACTAAACTCTAAAACCTCCTACTTCAATTATTGAATTTCATTCGATAATCTTTCTCTTGCTAAAATATTTCAAAAAAGGAATGTTTTGGCAGAAGAAAATATTATAAATATCTTGTAAAACTCCAAGCTTCCAAACTATTTTCTATGGACATTTATATTTGTTACTATTTTAATATTGAAACATTTTAAAAGAGAAAAATGAAAAAAGTAGCTTTAATTATTGGAAATGGAGATTATCTCCATTCGGGCAGATTGAAAAATCCCACAAACGATAGCCGAGATATGAAAAGCAGTTTAGAAAAACTTGGTTTTGAAATTATCTACGGTGAGAATCTCACAAAAAAAGATATGAATCGGAAACTGAAAGAGTTTGGGCAGATTGCGAAAGGTTCAGAAACTGCTCTTTTCTATTATGCGGGACACGGTTTGCAAAGTCAAGGTGAAAATTTTCTTTTGCCGATTAATGCCGAAATCGATTCTTTTAAGGATATTCCCGAGGAATCTATGAGTTTTCAGAGAGTTGAATATGAATTTGAGAATATGGGAAATCGTTCAAATATTTTTATTTTAGATGCTTGTCGAGATAATCCATTTGAGGAAAAGATGAAAAAACAGGCAAGTTTGCAAGGTCGAAATATCGATTTTTCAAGAGGTTTAGCAAATCCAAATATGCACATTGGGAATTCAATTATCGCATATTCAACTTCGCCAAATGATATTGCTTTGGATAGTCCGCACGAAGAAAATGGAGTTTATACAAAATATCTAAAAACTGCGATTTTGGAAACGGGGCTTTCGATTGAATCGGTTTTTAAAAGAGTT